>ERZ773177.3-NODE-3-length-291372-cov-17.7507_pt1 | contig 291372 bp, 217 predicted proteins | sample MGYA00580534_ERZ773177 | MGnify/ENA primary metagenome ERZ773177 (study PRJEB29015, sample SAMEA2737872) | human gut metagenome | biome: human gut; feature: human-associated habitat; material: faeces | place: China | collected 2012 ...
AACATTGGAAATAGTAAAGTTGCGATTAGATGACCAGTCCAAATCTATTAATCAGGTTTCAGAACAGTTAGGCTTCTCTTCTCCGCAACACTTTAATAATTGGTTTAAAAAAATGGAGGGAAAAACGCCCAATGAATATAGGGTACAGGGATATTAAAAAGATTAGTTGAATAAGTTTAGTCTATTCTTTTGCCTATATATCCAAAACGGACTAAACCTATTTCTATTGACAGCAAATTATATATGCTGGCGAAAAGAAAAAAACAGTATTTTTCTTTTCGCCAGTTTTACTTTTATGGTTAGAGGGCTTTTGTCACCTTTGCACATGAAGCCCACCACAAAGCGATTTCTTCGTTTTTTTTGTTACTATTTTGTTACCCGCTGTTAGTAATAGGTGGGCTTTTCTTTTGATAATCAATTTTGTATGTTCTTTTATATATAATATGTGGCAGAATATTATCAATAGCTATCAGTTGTGGAAAAAGAGAAAGAGAGAGTCCTGACTCCTTTTAGAAAGGAGAGGTACATTAAGATACTATTCATCATATCCCAGTTTCTTTTCATTATAGTCTGATGCGATATACGTGGGTCGTCCTTTGGTTTCTTTGAAGATACGTCCGATATATTCCCCGATAACACCCAATGAAAACAGCTGAATACCGCCTAAAAATAGGATGACAACGATTAAAGTGGGGAAACCGGCAGCTTGGTCACCGTAAATGATAGTCTTTATTAAAAAATAGATGGCATAGATAAAGCTGGAAATCGAACAGATGATGCCGCATACGGTAGCGATGCGCAAGGGGGCGGTAGAGGAAGAGGTTATTCCTTCGATTGCCAGATTCAGTAGTTTGAAGAAACTCCAAGATGAATGCCCTGCAAGGCGGTCGCCCCGGTCGAATTCTATGCTTTTCTTTTGATAGCCTATCCAGCAAAACAGTCCTTTGGTGTACCGCTCCTGTTCGCGCAGGCGTCTTAGTGTCAATACGCAGCGGCGGTCGAGCAAACGGAAGTCGCCTACATTTGGCAGAATATCTATCCGGCTCATGTTCTGCAGAATTTTGTAGAAGGCGAGTGACAGCCGACGGCGCACCCAGCTTTCCTCTCCGCGGTTGCGGCGTTTGGCATAGATGTCGTCATACCCTTCTTCCCAGTATTGCAGCATCCGGTCTACAAGTTCGGGGGGATCTTGCAAATCGGCGTCCATTACTACACAGCAATCGCCGGTTGTATAGTCAAAACCTGCCAGCATGGCTATCTCTTTGCCGAAGTTGCGTGAAAGGTTTACGAAGTTCACCCTGCTGTCCGTCTGCCTGAGTTGGCGGATAACATCCAGCGTCCTGTCACTGCTGCCGTCGTTTATAAATAAGATTTCCCACTCGTAGGTGTCGTTGCGCTTGACAAGTTCTATCAAGCGTTGATACAAGGTGGGGAGCATGGCTTCTTCATTATAGACCGGAATCAGTAGGGTTACTTTCTTCATTTCATAAATATGTATGATAAATACTTCGCAAATATATTACTTTTAAAGAAGTTTTGAACAATATTGCCTTGAAAACATCAGCCGTGCCGTTTGAAAACAAAACGTACCAATAAAAAGTTGACCGGAATGGCGATGACGAATACGGGAACAGGGGCGAAGGGTTTCGGCAGTCCCAACCAAAGAAATATATTCAGTAGCCCGATGTGTAGCAGGTAGTTGAATAAATGTGCTCCGCCAAAACCGAAAGCCTTTCCCCATGACGGTTTTTTACCGAATGTAAAGTAGGCGGTAAGGTAGAAATTGGCGATGAAGCTGAGTGCATAACCGAGGGTGTAGGCTATGTTGACATTGATGAGCCTTTGAAGCAGGAGGTATATGCCATAGTGCAAGGCGGTTGCAAAAACTCCTACCAAGATAAAACGTACGAATTCGGGGACTCTTTTTAATTGCTTCATTTTAGGTTGACACTATCATTGGGACGGCAAAGTTAGGTATTGTAATAGAATAATTCGTATTTTTGCAGCGTGAAAATGTAAAAACAGAAATATATGTCAGACAGAAAGATAGCGTTCTGGTTCATTGCACTGTTAAGCGTGCTTGTGTTGGTTCCCTTTTTAGGAGAAACCATATTCTATTCAAAAGGCGAACCGCGTGAAGCGATAGTTGCGTATACCATGCTGGAAAGCGGCAACTGGATACTTCCAACGAATTACGGGGTGGAAATCGCTTATAAGCCTCCTTTTCTCTATTGGTCAATAGCTGTTATATCGTCAATTCTGGGAGGTGTGTCGGAATTTTCGGCGCGTATGCCGTCGGCGCTTGCTTTTCTGGCTATGCAATTGGTGTTCTTCGGCTTCGTTGCCAAGCGGAAAGACGTAAAAACGGCACTCCTCACTTCCATTCTTCTTCTGTCTTCTTTTGAGGTGCATCGCGCGGCGGTGGCTTGCAGGCTGGATATGTTGCAGGTTTCTCTTATTGTGATATCACTGTGCCTGCTTTTTCGGTGGGACGAGAAGAATTGCAAGGGAGTTCCCTGGCTGGCAGTCCTGCTGATGGCATGCGCTACATTGACGAAGGGACCGGTCGGATCCATATTCCCTTGTCTGTGCATCGGTATCTATCAGCTGTTGCGTGGGCGGACGTTTGGAAAGACGTTCTTTTCTCTGTTGGGCGTCGGACTATTGTCTCTCATACCTTTGGGTGTCTGGTTCTGGGCAGCCTATCAGCAGGGAGGAGAGGCGTTCGTTAATTTGATGTTGGAAGAGAATACCGGACGCTTTTTCCGGAAAATGTCTTATGAGTCACATGAAAATCCGATATGGTATAACTTCCTGACCCTTATTTGGGGATGGATACCGTGGACGTTGGTTTTGATTATTTCCCTTTTCGGACTGAAATGGAAAGAAATACATATCTTGCCGGCAGGGAGTTCTGTAAGTGAACGCTTAAAGAAAGCATGGGGTAAATTCCGTTCTCAATCACCGTTGCAGCTTTTTACGTGGGTGGTGGTGCTGACGATATTCATCTTTTATTGTATCCCCAAAAGCAAGCGCAGCGTATATTTATTGCCAATCTACCCTTTCATGGGAATGCTGATTGCCGAATATTTGTTGGCATTGGTGCAGCGGGGTGCAAAAGTCTTTAAGATTTCCGCATGGATTTTTGCTTCATTGGCTGTACTGCTTACGGTTACTTTCTTTGCCGTGCGTCTGGGCATGGTTCCTGACAGTGTTTGGGGAACGGGCAGACACGCTGCCGAGAATATAGCGTTTATGAATGCGTTGCAGGCTGTGCCGCTGTCATTTTCAAAGTGGCTGATTGTTTTCCTACCGTTGCTGGCTGCAATCTGCCTGTTGTATACACTGATGAAATGTGCAGACGCACGCCCTCTTTTGTATGGTGTGGCGGGATGTATGTTATGCATTTTTGTGTCATTGGATGCCGTGTACCAGCCTACTGTTTTGGCTGTGAAATCGGATAAGCCTTTGGCGGCCCGCCTCAATGAACTGGAGCCGCAAGGCACGGTGTATTCATATGGGGAAAATGTGAAATTCTACGGGATGAATTATTATTTAGGCGATCGTGTACGCATCTTTAATCTGTTCCAACCCGACGCCGGATATGTTTTGGTCATAGATAGCCGGCAAGAGGAATTCTTGCGGGAAAATAAGGATATATACCGGGTGGAGGAAGTCTATCGCACTCCATTGCGTAGCGGTGAGATGCGTCAGAAAGTTACGGTTTATAAATTCAACAAGAAATAAGATGCTGCCTGTAGAGTTGATTGATAAATATTATCCGGAGGAGAACGAACTGAAGCATATACTTCTGACTCATAGCCGTTCGGTTGCCGATAAGGCCTTGTGGATTGCCGACAATCACCCGGAACTGTCTTTGGATAGGGATTTTCTGTACGAAGCGTCTATGCTGCATGATATAGGTATATTCCTGACGGATGCCGATGGCATTTATTGCTTCGGAGATAAGCCTTACATCTGTCATGGCTATTTAGGGGCGGATTTGGTACGTTCGGAGGGGTATCCGCGTCATGCTTTGGTTTGTGAAAGGCACACCGGAGCCGGCCTTTCCCTGGAAGATATTGTTGCGCAGAGTTTGCCTGTTCCCCATAGGGATATGCTTCCGGTTAGTATGGAGGAGCAAGTTGTTTGTTTTGCCGACAAGTTTTACTCCAAGACGCATTTGGACCGGGAAAAAAGCGTAGATAAGGCACGGAAAAGCTTGCAACGCTATGGTGAAGCCGGTCTGCAACGCTTTGATCATTGGTGCGAACTGTTCCTGTAAGCAATCTAAATTTCTTTAAAAAGGGAGATTATCCGTATAAATTACGTACTTTTGCCCGTTCAAGCGTAAACTATTAGTTAATGACGCCATTGAAAGCAAATACATTCATATCATTCATACTACTATTTGTCTTACTCCTTCTTTCCGGTGAGGCTGCTTCGCAACGTCGTCGGCGAGGTTTTGTACCGCCCGAAAGACAGAAAGTGGACTCTTTGCAAGTGGATTCTCTGCAAATGGATACATTGGCTGTTCCTATCAAGAAGAAACAGCCTTTGGATGCTCCCGTCACCTATGAGGCAAATGACTCTATCGTATTTGCGCAGGGCGGATATGCGCATTTGTACGGACAGGGAAAGGTGAACTATCAGCAGATAGAACTGGCGGCTGACGTTATCACCATGAATATGGATAGCAGTACGGTATATGCCCATGGAGTGGAAGATACTTTAGGCGTGAAGAAGGGAACTCCGGTATTCAAGGATGGGGAAACTCCGTATGAAACAAATACCATCCGTTATAATTTCAAAAGTAAAAAGGGGGTTATCAGTAATGTAGTCAGCCAACAAGGAGAAGGCTACGTAACCGGAAACAACGCGAAGAAGGGGGCAAACGATGAGCTGTACATGAAAAGCGGCAGGTATACCACCTGTGACCATCATGAACATCCCCACTTTTATATGCAGATGACCTACGCCAAAGTGCGCCCAAAGAAGAATATCGTAACGGGACCTGCCTATCTGGTGGTTGAAGACGTCCCTTTGCCGCTTGCCGTGCCGTTTTTCTTTTTTCCGTTCTCGAGTAGCTATTCGTCCGGTTTTCTTATGCCTACGTATATGGACGACTCCAGTCGCGGTTTTGGCTTGACAGACGGTGGGTATTATTTTGCTATCAGTGATAAGATGGACTTAAAACTGAGGGCTGATATCTTTACGAAAGGCTCGTGGGCTTTGAATGCCGAGTCTAATTATATCAAACGCTACAAGTATTCCGGTTTGCTTCAGGCAAGCTATCAGGTAACCAAGACCGGAGACAAAGGGTTGCCGGATTATTCTGTGGCTAAGGACTTCAAGATTGTTTGGTCTCACAGACAGGACGCGAAAGCTAATCCGAACCAAACTTTTTCTGCCAGTGTGAATTTCGCAACCAGTAGTTATGAGCGTACTAACATCGGAAATATGTATAACTCGAATGCGATGTCGCAGAATACAAAGACTTCAAGTATCAGTTACTCCCGCTATTTTTTCGACAGGAAACTGACGATTGCGGCAACCACCAATATCGCGCAGACCATGAGAGACTCTTCGGTCAATGTTACTTTGCCCGATTTGAATATTTCTTTATCCACTCTCTATCCTTTCAAGCGCAAAAAAGCGGCAGGTGAAGAAAGATGGTATGAAAAGATTTCAGTACGGTATACAGGCCGTCTGACTAATAGTATCCAGACAAAAGACAACCTTCTGTTTAAATCCAATCTGATAAAGGACTGGAAGAATGGTATGAAGCATGAGATACCGGTCAGCGCTACTTTTACCTTGTTCAAATACTTTAATGTAACGCCCTCCGTCAGCTATACGGAGCGTTGGTATACGCGTAAGGTGATGAAGGATTGGGATCCCAATTTAGGGACGAGCGGTGCGGAAGTTGCTACCGATACGATTTACGGATTTCATCGTGTATATAATTACAATGCCAGTCTGGGTATCAATACGAAGATATATGGTATGTACAATCCCATATTTTTTCCTAAGAAGAAGATACAGATTCGTCATGTCATAACTCCCTCTGTGAGTATAAGCGCGGCTCCGGACTTTGGCTCTTCCCGTTACGGCTATTACGATTCTTACATCAAGAATTATGCAGACGGCAGACGTGACACGATTACGTATTCTCCCTATTCGGGACAAGCGTTTGACGTGCCGGGAAGGGGTAAACAGGGAAATATAACCTTCAGTATTTCCAATAACTTGGAAATGAAGTATTATAACAGCAAGAAGGACACTGTGAAGAAGGTCAGTCTGATTGATGAGTTGGGTGCTAATATCAGTTATAATATGGCTGCTGCAACACGCCCATGGAGCGATCTTGGTTTGAATTTGCGTTTGAAGCTAAGCAAGAATTATACATTCAGTATGAGTTCTTCTTTCAAAACATACGGTTATAAGTTCGACAAGAATGGCAATGTAGTGGATAATGACCGTACGGAGTGGTCTTATGGACGTTTCGGTATTTTTCAAGGTTACGGGTCTTCCTTTAGTTACACCTTTAACAACGATACGTGGAAAAAGTGGAAAGAGAAGCTGAGTGGAAGCAAGGATACTGATAAGGAGAAAAAAGATGAAGCGGATTCAGAAGAGGGAGACGTTGCGGAAGCAAGTGCTGATGAGTCCGGTGTTCCTAAGAAGAAAGTAGAAAAAGCGGCAGTTGATGCCGACGGATATCAGGTATTCAAAATGCCGTGGTCTTTGAACTTCAATTATAGCTTTAATATTTCAGAAGACCGCAGCAAGCCTATTAATAGGGAGAAAATGCGTTATCCGTACCGTTATACTCATAATCTGAGTGCTTCCGGTAATATAAAGTTATCTAATAAATGGGCGGTCAGCTTTAACTCCGGTTACGACTTTGAAGCAAAGAAAATAGTACAGACCACCTTTAATATAACACGTGACCTCCATTGCTTCAGCATGTCAGCCAGTTTATCCCCGTTCGGACAATGGAAATACTATAATTTTACTATCCGTGCCAATGCAAGTATCTTGCAAGACCTGAAATGGGAGCAGAGAAGCCAGACGCAAAGTAATATTCAGTGGTACTAATCATAATTTAGGTACGGATTTACTTTATTCTTTTTCCGTGAAATCCGTGTAATCCGTGCCTAAAAAAACATCAAGTACATTTTGACGCCCCCATTTATATCAGTATCGCTTTACCATTTAATCTCTTCCTGCCCGTGTGCTTTCAAGTATTCGTTGGTCTTACTGAAATGTTTGTTCCCGAAGAAGCCGTTATAGGCAGAGAGGGGAGAAGGATGTGCAGATGTTAATACTAAGTGTTTGTTACGATCTATAAAAGCGCCTTTTCGTTGTGCATAGGCTCCCCATAGTATAAAGACCAAATGTTCACGCTCTTCGGCAAGGATGCGGATGGCGGCATCTGTAAATGTTTCCCAACCGCGGTTTTGGTGGGAACCGGCTTGATGGGCACGCACTGTAAGGGTGGCGTTGAGTAATAATACGCCTTGCTCCGCCCAACGGGTTAAATTGCCGGTAGATGGTGCATCTGTACCGATGTCGGCTTTGATTTCTTTGAAGATGTTGATTAGGGAAGGAGGGAAAGGTACACCGTCATTTACAGAAAAACAAAGTCCGTGTGCTTGTCCCGGTCCGTGATACGGGTCTTGACCGATAATCACAACTTTTACTTTATCAAAAGGGCATAGGTTGAAAGCATTGAATATCAATTTTCCCGGTGGGTATATGGTGCATTTGCCATATTCCTCACGTACGAAATTCGTTAATGTATAAAAGTAATCTTTTTCAAACTCAGGCTGTAAACGCGTTTTCCAGCTATCTTCTATCTGAACATTCATAATTGCAGGCATTAGTAGTTTAGGACGCTAAGATACAAATATTTCATCATAGAGCATACAGAGTCCCGTAGAGTTTTTTATTTCGCTTTAAAACTCTACGGGACTCTGTGTATTTGCGACTATAATCAGATTAAATGTATGTCGTGTGCTTTGCATTCCCGGCGCATATCTTCGGGCCAGATGCTGGCTTGTATCTCTCCGATATGTGCTTTACGCAGATAGAACATACATAGTCGGGATTGTCCGATGCCGCCACCGATAGAAAGCGGGAGGGCATCTCCCATTAAGCGTTTGTGGAAGTAAAGTTCCAGACGTTTTTCTTCTCCTTCCTGTTTGAGTTGGCGTTGGAGTGCCTCCTTATCAACGCGAATACCCATTGAGGATAGTTCTACACTGCGTTGCAGAACATCGTCCCAGAGTAATAAATCGCCGTTCAGTCCGGGCAGGCTGTTTAATCCGGGAGTGGTGTAGTCGTCGTAGTCCGGTGCACGTCCGTCATGCTTCTTGCCATCGCCCAGTTTGCAACCGATACCTATGATAAACACGGCACCGAACTTTTTAGCAATAGCATGCTCACGGCATTTTGGCTCTAAGTTGGGATACAATTGACGTAGTTCTTCCGCATGGATGAAATGTAATTTCTGTGGCAAACAGGGTTTGATTTGCGGATACATTTCATATACCATATATTCTGTACGAACCATTGCTGCATAAATACGGGTGACAATTTCTTTCAAGAAATCGATATTGCGGTCTTGGTCAGTGATAACACGTTCCCAGTCCCATTGGTCTACATATAAGGAATGCAGGTTACCTAATTCCTCGTCTGCTCGGATAGCATTCATGTCAGTGTAAATGCCGTATCCCGGTTCTATATGATACTCGGCAAGTGTCAATCGTTTCCATTTGGCAAGCGAATGTACCACTTCCGCCTGCGCATCGCCCAAATCTTTGATGGGAAAAGATACTGCCCGTTCCACACCGTTGAGGTCATCGTTGATACCCATGCCTTTCAATACAAAGAGCGGGGCGGTGACACGACGCAGGCGAAGTTCGGAAGAGAGGTTCAACTGGAAGAACTCTTTAATCTGTTTAATACCTAATTCCGTTTGTTTTAAGTCCAATAAAGGTTTATATCCTTCAGGTTTTATCAGGTAGCTCATAGGTTTAATGTCTATAACTTCTATTAATTTGTCCGGCAAAGATAGGAATAATATTAATACTTGCTTCTATTTTGAGTGAAAAAAGAACAAAATGTTTGTATTTGTTCCTTAGGTGCTCTCAAAATAATAGCAAGAATGTTTTAAGCAAACAGATAGAAAAAACAGGTGAAGATTAGGAATATGCGAAGATTTTTTCTACTTTTGCATCCGAATTAAGGCTCCGTAGCTTAGTGAATAGAGCGTCAGATTCCGGTTCTGAAGGTCGTGCGTTTGAATCGCACCGGGGTCACTAAATGGAAACTCCCTTTGCAAACTTGATTGCAAAGGGAGTTCGTTTATTATAATAAGTCTGGTTTAGAAGTAGAATGTCATATTCAAAGCGCCGCCAAGGCTTTCTGTTCCGATATGGAAACCTCTGTCGCCCGGGCTTGTGATATCTGTTCTTTCCTCAATAGCTCCAAGTGATACATTGTAGCCTTCGCTTTTTGTATAAGACTGGGATCCGAACTCATAGTAGGCAGTGATATTAACTTCAGCACCTAAAGAGATTTTGGGAGCTACAAACCATTCTACACCGATGCTACCGGTCAAGCCGGTATAAAAGTTGCCATTACTTTTGACTTCTGTCGGACGGTATCCGTTTTGGTATGAGAATATTGTTGTAGGGGTCTGATTGACAGCTGTCATCTCATTACCATATTCATACGTTGTTTTTTGTGATTGAACGGCAAATAGGATGCCGGCTCCAAATACTCCTTGTACCCTTCGCGAACCTTTGCGATATTCTATGCCTAAGTTAAGACTCATTCCGTTGTTGTTTGTGCGGCATGCGTCAATTACCTTGTCCTCACTTAATGGGTTGTCCATAACGGCTTTGTCATCCGTGGTGTAATATCGGTCTTTGTCCGAACCGAACATGAAACCTACGTTTGCACGTAAACCGATATTGTCAGTCAGCATATATTTGGCCAAAATGGATACATCCGGTATTAAGCCGAATTTCTCATTATCTTTGGTGAAAGGAGTACCTCCACCGAAAATCTCATCGTCATTTCCACCAATATGCTTCAATAAAGGTATTACATTAACACCGACAGCCCAATCTCCTTCTTCCGGAAGATACTGCTTAGCGGTATTTCCTTGTGCATTTGCTCCCATTAATGGCAGCAAAGCAATTATTATAATTGATACTATTTTCTTCATATGTTTATCACTGCTTTATTTGAAAGTATCTACGTTGCACCAAGTATATTTATTGTATACATCTTCGTTTTCAGCATTATCAAACGGATTGAATACCATCTTAACCGAAACAACGGGAGCACTGATTGGAGTAAAGTTATACCAATCGGATATACCTTCAAGTGTATTGTAAAAATCGGAATCTACTTGATTGTATGTTCCTTTGCCAATAATTACACCGGAAGTTCCGTTGTAGTAATTGAAGCTGTTAGCTGTGTATGGGGCTACCTTAGTAGTAATCAAGACATCACTCCATGTTGTTTCCTTTGACGGGATGCTGAAGATTGCGTATCCATTATTGTTTGTAGTGGCTCCATAGAGTCTGATGTCATCGTTGCCATCACCGTCTTCATCACTGTCATAAGAAACCTCAATTACAACGTCAATGTCGGAAGTGAGTTTGAAGATAGGGGTATGGTCATTTATTCCGTTTGATTCGTAACTGTTTTCTCCTACCTTAACTTGTAATTCTACGGTTTCCGGATAGCCCACCTCTGAATTGCGTGGTGTAAAGCCACATAAAACATCTTTTAATACGATGTCATAAGGATGAACTGTTTCTGTGAAATTAGCCTTGAAGATAACTTCTTGTGCTTCAAAAACAGGTTTTTCATTTTCCCATGATACCAGCATATTACGTTTTCCTACATAAGGCTTGGTTTGAACAGTTACCGCTGTACCTTCGGCTCTGTCTATTGCCGGAACTTCTACCTCGTACTGACCGCTTTCGTCTGTCAATGCTATATAGGTGGTATACCCTGTCGCTTGCCCTTTAGGATCTAATGATGAATTTGCAATTTTTACAAATACAGTGTCCTTAGCGTAAGGTTTAATTATTTCTGTGAATTTACCATTCTGGTAGGACTGTCCCTCATTAAAAGTAATGATACCTTTAATTTTTGCTTTACCTTTGATGTCATTGGCTGACAAGGATGTTTGATCCTCTGAACAGGAGGAAACCGCTACTGCTGTAATAGCAACGGCAATGAATAATTTGAATTTGTTTAGCATGTTCATAATTTAGAATGTTGAATTAATTAATAAAAATTGATGGCGCAAATGTATACGTATTTTATATTATAGCCAAATAAAATCTAAATTATTTTAATGCAAGTTTCTTTTATAAAAAATTAAATATACAAAGTACTATATTTTGTACAATGCAATATTATTGCCGGCTTTGATAAAAGCTGACAAGATAGAAAGCGGGTAGAGTCTGTTTAAAGAAGATATGGTAATTCCCGGTGGAGTGTCTCCCAGTTATTGCAGAAAGCCTGCATGGAAGGAAATAATAGATTGGCGCCTGCATCCAATAACACTTGTCCGTCCAGCGGACCGGTATTGACAGCAACTGTAAATATTCCCGCTGCCGCCCCGGCTTGTACACCGATAGGGGCATTTTCTACGACGATAGCTTCATTGGCCTTGACTCCGGCTTTCTCCAATCCCATAAGATAAGGTTCAGGATTGGGTTTACCGTATTTCACATCAAAAGCAGTTACCATATGTTCACGCCGGAACATACCGGGAAAGTTATGGGCGAGACGGTTTAGCAGAGAACGCTGACCGGAACCGGTAACCAATACGGGAGTTAATCCTGCCGCTTTTACCTTCTGTAATATTTCCCAAGAGCCGGGCATACGTTCGGGTTCGGGATGCTTGTTGAACTCCGTGCTCTTCTCGGCATAGATACTCTCTATCATTTCGGGAGTGGCATCCTTGCCGTATTGACGTTGATATACAAGATTGATTGTAGCAGCTCCGGTGCGTCCTTCGTGCATATAAGCCTCTTCACGACTTAGATGCAATCCGTGCCGCTCCATCACCTTATGCCAGGCATCGGCATGGTAGGGCATGGAATTGAATAGTACGCCGTCCATGTCAAAAAGGACAGCTTTTAATTGGATATTGGAGTGCCCGTGCTCTTGTAAATAGCGGGCGATTGATTCTTCAAACACTTGGTAAATTGAGAGTTAAGAATTGAAAATTAAAAAATAGAGGATGGATAAATTAAGAGTTGAGAATAAAGAAACAGCTCCTTGATATTGCGCATGATATTCGTGCGCAGCTATTTCTCAATTCCCAACCCTCAATTTTCAATTTATTACAGTCTTGCCTGAATAGCTTTGGATTCTTCTTCGTAACCCGGTTTGTTCAGTAAGGCAAACATATTCTTCTTGTAAGCCTCTACACCCGGTTGGTTGAATGGATTGACACCCAAGAGGTAGCCGCTGATGCCGCATGCCTTTTCAAAGAAATAGAGCAATCCGCCGATACTTTCTTCGTTCAGTGCAGGGATAACGATACGCATATTGGGTACGCCACCGTCTACGTGAGCCAGCTGTGTGCCGAGCTCTGCCATTTTGTTCACTTCGTCTACGTGCTTGCCGGCGAGGAAGTTCAGGCCGTCGAGGTTGGCTTCATCCGAAGGAACTTGCAGTGAGTATTGGGTCTTTTCTACTGAAATGACAGTTTCATAAATGGTACGTTCACCCTCCTGAATCCATTGTCCCATAGAGTGCAGGTCGGTAGAGAAATCTACAGATGCAGGGAAGATACCCTTGTTTTCTTTACCTTCGGATTCACCGTAGAGTTGTTTCCACCATTCGCTTACGTAGTGCAGTTTGGGGTTGAAGTTTACGAGGATTTCAATCTTCTTGCCATTCTTGTAAAGTTCGTTGCGGGTAGCTGCATAGATGGCTGCCGGGTTTTCTGCGAACGGAACATCCTTACCGCAAGTTTTTTCCATGGCAGCTGCGCCGGCTACCAGCTTCTCGATGTCGAAGCCTGCAACTGCAATGGGCAGCAAACCTACCGGGGTGAGTACAGAGAAACGTCCGCCTACGTTGTCGGGAATAATGAAAGATTTGTAACCTTCATTGTCGGCTGTAACACGTGCAGCACCTTTCTTGGCGTCTGTAACGGCAACAATCACTTTCTTTGCCATGTCTTTGCCGCGTTGGTCTTCGCATTGCTTTTTCAGCAGGCGGAAAGCCAAAGCTGTTTCAGTAGTAGTTCCTGATTTGGAAATATTGATGACACCGAATTTCTTGTCTTTCAGATATTCGGTAAGTTCGTACAGATAATCTTCACCGATGTTGTGTCCTGCATACAGGATGACCGGACCGTTCTTCTTGTCTTGCAACCAAGTGAAACTGTTTGACAAAGCCTCGATTACGGCACGCGCACCGAGGTAGCTTCCGCCAATTCCGGCAACAATCACTACTTCACAGTTCTCACGTAGCACTTGCGCAGTAGCTTTCAGGTCTGCCAAATGCTCTTTTGTGATGGAAGAAGGAAGGTGCAGCCAGCCTAAAAAGTCATTACCTTTACCTGTGCCATTTTCCAATGCTTCTTGTGCAACCTTAACTTGAGCTTCGTAGGCGAAAACGTTTTCTTTGGAAATGAATCCAAGAGTCTTTTCAATGTTCAAACTAATCATAATATTATAGGTTTTAAATTCTATATTTAGTTCTTCCTGTCCCTTTCCCCGTATTTACCGGAAAGAGTCAGTCAGTAACTTGATTTCAATCATCGGTGAGATGCGTTCGTATAAGATGTTGTACACAGCATCCAGTATCGGCATATTCACGTGATAATGCTTGTTGATTTCCTTGATACATTTGGTTCCGTAATAGCCTTCGGCTATCATTTCCATCTCTATCTGGGCGCTTTTTACGGAATATCCCTTGCCTATCATCGTACCGAACGTGCGGTTGCGGCTGAAGTTGGAGTATCCCGTTACCAGCATGTCACCCAGATAAACAGAATCACTGATGTTTCTGTTCAGCGGATGTACGGTTTGCAGGAAGCGGTCCATCTCTTGGATGGCGTTGGACATGAGTACCGCCTGGAAATTGTCGCCATACTTCAAACCGCTGCAAATCCCTGCGGCAATGGCATATACGTTTTTGAGTACGGAACCGTATTCAATGCCGGCCACGTCGTTGCTGACGGAAGTCTTGATGAATGAACTTGCCAGACGACGGGAAAACTTGTCCGCCTTGTCTATATCGGGACAGGCTATCGTGAGATAAGAAAGCCGTTCGAGTGCGACCTCCTCCGCATGGCAGGGACCTGCCAGTACGGCAATGTTCTCCGCCGGTACACCGTATTCTTTCGTGAAGTATTCCGATACAATCACGTTATCATCGGGTACGATACCCTTGATGGCTGTGATAATGAGTTTATCCTTGATTTTTGTCTTCAGCTTCTTTAAGTGAGCTTTCAGATAAGGAGAAGGAGTCACAAAGATAAGCGTATCCGATTCCTTGACAACATCGTTGATGTTTGAGTTGAAATTGATACGCTTGGTATCAAACTTGACGCCCGTCAGGTAGGCAGGGTTATGACCGAGACGCTTAAAATCGGCAATGCGGTCGTCGCGCCGCATATACCAATTTATAGTCTCTTCTTGCGCCAGTACCATCTTTGCAATGGCAGTGGCCCAGCTTCCTCCGCCCATAATGGCTATCTTACCGGGTAGTTTCATTTCTTAGATTTTCTCAACCCAACCTTCCACGTCTTTCACAGTCGGATTTGCCAGTTCTAATTTATATTTCTTGTTGATGCCGCAAATGTCCATATGCAACTTTTGCGGGTTTACATCTTTCATGTCGCTAACCAAGTTGTAGCCGGCCTTCTGGATAACTGCCACCCATTCTTCCGGAATGCCCAATTCCATAAATTTGGCAGGCGCATCTTTCGGAGTAACCTTTTCGGGGCGCATCTGCGGGAAGAACAATACTTCCTGAATAAATGCCTGTCCGGTCATCAGCATGGTCAGACGGTCGATGCCGATACCGATACCCGATGTGGGAGGCATACCGTATTGCAGCGCTTTCAGGAAATCCTGGTCGATAAACATGGCCTCGTCGTCACCCTTTTCACTCAGTTTCAACTGCTCTTTGAAGCGTTCTTCCTGGTCGATGGGGTCGTTCAGCTCACTGTATGCGTTGGCCAGCTCTTTGCCGTTTACCATCAGTTCGAAGCGTTCGGTCAGTCCCGGTTTGCTGCGGTGCATTTTGGTCAGCGGGCTCATTTCCACCGGATAGTCGGTGATGAAAGTAGGCTGTATGAATGTGCCTTCACAGAATTCGCCGAAGATTTCGTCTATCAGCTTGCCTTTGCCCATAGTGTCGTCAATCTCCATTTTCAGTTCGCGGCACACCTGGCGGATTTCTTCCTCGCTCTTGCCGTTGAGGTCGTAGCCGGTCTTTTCCTTAATGGCATCCAGGATGGGCAGGCGGCGGTAAGGAGCCTTGAAGCTGATGGTCTTTCCGTCGATGGTAGTCTCTGTGCCGCCGTTTACCGCGATACAGATGCGTTCGAGGAGCTTCTCGGTGAATCCCATCATCCAATTGTAGTCCTTATATTGTACGTACAGCTCTACGCAAGTAAATTCCGGGTTGTGGTTTTTGTCCATACCCTCGTTGCGGAAGTTCTTTCCGATTTCGTATACACCCTCAAAACCGCCTACGATGAGTCTCTTCAGGTAAAGCTCGGTGGCGATGCGCAGGTAGAGATCCATGTCCAGTGAGTTGTGGTGGGTTGTGAAAGGGCGTGCGCTTGCACCGCCGGGGATGGATTGCAGTATCGGTGTTTCCACTTCCGTATAGCCGGCTTCGTCCAGTACGGCACGCATGGTCTTGATGATTGTGGCGCGTTTCAGGAATGTTTCCTTGACGCCGTCGTTCACGATGAGGTCCACGTAGCGTTGGCGGTAGCGCAGTTCCGGGTCGTCGAACGAGTCGTAGGCCACACCGTCTTTATATTTTACGATAGGAAGCGGTTTGATGCTTTTGGCAAGCACGGTCAGCTTCTGGGCATGGATACTGATTTCGCCCATCTGAGTGCGGAATACAAAGCCTTCGATACCGATGAAGTCGCCTAAATCGAGCAAGCGTTTGAATACGGTATTATACATTTCCTTGTCTTCGCCCGGACAGATGTCATCGCGGGTGATATATACTTGGATACGGCCTTTGGAGTCCTGTAATTCGATGAAAGAGGCTTTCCCCATGACGCGGCGGCTCATGATGCGTCCGGCTACGGATACGTGGCGCGGTTCGGCGTCGTCTTTGAATTCTTTTTTAATATCGGTAGAGAAAGCGTTGGTTACATACTCTGCTGCGGGATAGGGTTCGATACCCATCGCGCGAAGTTCATTCATGCTGTTGCGACGAATGATTTCTTGTTCACTTAGTTCTAATACGTTCATTTCGCTATAATTCACTCAATTTGGGGACAAAAATACGAAACATTTTTCAGAAAGCGAACCTTTAGGGGAATTTATTCACCGCAGGGACCGTGTACGCTGTGGCGGGCTGTTAAGTATTCATCGGGCAAGGTCTTGGAAAAAGATAGCTTCGGATAGGGAAGAAGATGGTCTGACTCCGCCGGAAAGCCTGTCTAAGATAGGGGATGAACTTTATCTTCAGTCTAAAGATGTGTATCTCCAGCTTAAAGATGCGTATCTCCAGCCTGAAGATGAGCATCTCCAACCTAAAGATAAAACTTAAAGTCGGGTTGAACCTTCCTTCATCCCTATACCTGATATTTTTCTGATAGGAGGAAGGGTGGCTCTTCTTTAAGATGAAGCGGGGGCGCTTGCTCACCTGACGAATTTTGAGTACCTTTGCACCCTCGAATAATAGGTAAAAAGTATGGCAGGACAAAAAACGCCCACAGCGTTGGGTACAGAGAATATTGGAAAACTATTGATGCAGTATGCCGTACCGGCAATTATTGCCATGACGGCGTCTTCCTTATATAATATGGTGGATAGTATTTTCATCGGCCACGGCGTGGGTACGATGGCTATTTCGGGGTTGGCGTTGACTTTTCCGTTGATGAACCTTGCGGCAGCTTTCGGGTCGCTGGTCGGTGTAGGAGCGTCTACACTGATTTCCGTCAAGCTGGGGCAGAAAGACTATGATACGGCTCAACGGGTGTTGGGCAATGTTTTCGTGCTGAATATCCTGCTGGGGGTGGCTTTTACGGTGGCTGTAATGGCATTCCTCGACCCTATTCTTTACTTCTTCGGCGGCAGTGACGAAACCGTGGGATATGCGCGCGACTATATGCAGATTATCCTTCTCGGCAATGCCGTTACGCATCTTTATTTGGGATTGAATGCGGTGCTGCGCTCTTCGGGACATCCGCAGAAGGCGATGTATGCCACTATCGCTACGGTAGTTATCAACACGATACTCGACCCGGTGTTTATCTATGGTTTTGGATGGGGCATTCGCGGGGCGGCTATTGCCACGATTGTGGCGCAGGTTATATCCTTGATGTGGCAGCTCAAGATATTCAGTAACAAAGATGAACTGTTGCATTTTCATCGCGGCATCTTCCGGTTGAAGCGTAAGATTGTCTTTGATTCGCTGGCTATCGGTATGTCTCCGTTCTTGATGAATATGGCGGCCTGCTTCATCGTAATCCTTATCAATCAGGGATTGAAAAAGTATGGCGGCGATTTGGCTATCGGTGCCTTTGGTATTGTCAACCGGCTGGTATTCATTATTGTGATGATTGTGATGGGGTTGAATCAGGGAATGCAGCCCATTGCAGGCTATAATTTTGGCGCCAAACAATACGGACGTGTCACCAAGACACTGAAACTGACAATAATCTATGCAACGGGGGTCACGACTTTCGGCTTTATTGTAGGTATGCTGTTCTCCGATTTGGTGGTCAGTATCTTTACATCGGACGCCGAACTGATAGACCTTTCGGCAAAAGGGTTGCGCATTGTAGTGATGTTTTTCCCAATCATCGGCTTTCAAATGGTTACGGCCAACTTCTTCCAGAGCATAGGAATGGCGAGTAAGGCAATATTTCTTTCCCTTACCCGCCAGATGGTGGTGTTGCTCCCCTGTCTGATAATTCTGCCTCGTTTTTTCGGTGCGGCAGGCGTGTGGTACAGTATGCCGATTTCCGACTTGCTGGCCAGCCTGATAGCGGCGGCAATGCTGACGTGGCAGTTCCGAAAGTTTAAGGCACAGGCGCAGGGGGCTTGATGGCTTTGCGGATACGTCAGTTGGGGAGTGGAACCATGGGCCTGCGTCCGTGATTCAGCTTTAATCCTAATTTGTAGGATTCAGGACCATGGAGATTCTTTATGTCCATCTCGCCAAGATTGACCAAAATACCGCGTGCCATAAGTCCGGCATCTTCGTTCGCTTTGCGCGGAAGATTTTCGGCTTTGTCTTTCAAGTCTGCCAGATGAACGCGGATGGCGGGTTGCATGGCTTTATCCAAAGACAGGCATTCCAATAAAGAATAACCGATTTTTCTGTCAGCCTCTTTATCCGGATTATTCAGGAGTTCGATTCCTTTGGCGGTTTCTCCCAGATAGGCGGCTGCGTAGGCGGCTTCGCAAGCTATGTAGGGGTCTGCATCATTCAGCAGGGCGAGCAGAGGGGCGGGGCAGCTTTTTAATTCTCCTTTGCTTCCCAGTTGCGCCAAGCCAACGGATGCCCAATAACGCATTTCGGGATATTGGCTGGATAATGCTTTCTCGAATATGGGGGCATTGCTTGCTGTGGCTGTGCCTGCCAGTTCTACGAGATTATACAGTTCGTCTAAAGGATATTTCTCTTTGCGCACTTTATCATATAATACCACATTCTCGCGGGAAGTAGGCATGAAGAAACCCAAGTCTTTGGTGGCACGGATATGGTTGGAGAGAGCTTTACGCATCTTTACCAGCACTTCTGCGTATTCAGGAGAATCGGACAGGTTGTGCAATTCACCCGGGTCCTTCTCAAGGTCGAACAGCATTTCGGCAGGATGAGCATTGAAGGTTTGCGCCCAGTCGGGGTTGGTGTTATGTCCGCCTAAGACCAGTTTGTCCCATGCTTTGTTGGACGGCATGCCCCATTGGTAGTAATTTCGCAAGGCAAACTGACGGTAAGGTATGTAGCTGCGGATGTATTTAAATCGCCCGTCGGTTGCGGCGCGTACCGGCATGAAGTGGTGCAGCTGATTGGCCGCTAATGCGAACTGAATTTCCCGCTTTTCATCGGAAGCGTACTTCCCGAATAAAGCCTTGCCTTGCATATGCTTGGGCGGTTTTATGCCTGCAAGGCTGAGTACGGTAGGACCTAAGTCTGTGAAGTTGACCAAGGAGTATTCTTTTCCGGATGTTTTCTTTCCTGCCAGATGTTGCCATTTGGGTGGAAAATAGGCTATCATGGGTACTTTCAAGCCGCTTTCGTATAAATAACCCTTACCGCGTGGAACACAACCTCCATGGTCGCTGAAGAAGAAGATTATTGTGTTATCGTCCAATCCTTTTTCCTTTAGGTCTTTCAGGAAGAATCCCAGCCATGTGTCCACATCTTGTACGGCTTCCAAATGGCCTGCATAGTCGGAACGTACTTCGGGCAGGTCGGGCACGTAAGAGGGCAGGGTGAGCAATTCGGGATAGATACCCTCTGTGGTGTAATCTCTTCGTCCGTCGGTGTGGAAAGTACGGATGCGCCCCATATGCGAGGTTACTGTATTGTATACGGCAAAGAAGGGCTGGTCTTCACCGCGTTTCGGACTGTTGTAGGAGGCTGTTGTCGTACATTCATCCCAACAACTTTTGTTGTCTGTGGTGGAGTTGTAATGCGTTTTGCTGTTGTTGGTGCAGTAATATCCGGCTTCACGCAGCCATTGCGGGAAGAAGATGTTTGCCGGAGTATCATATGACACCGGATGCACATCCATTCCGTAGGTGGAGGAGTAACAACCGGTAATCAGTGATGAGCGTGCAGCCGAACTTTGCGGAGCCACCGACCATGCGTTCATGAATTGTATGCCGCGGGTGGCAAGGCTGTCCGCGTTGGGCGTATGTACATCCTTGTTGCCGTAACAACCGAATTCATATGCGCTGGTGTCTTCAAATGTGAGCCAAAGGATATTGGGCCTTTCGTTCTTTTTACTGTCTGCTGCATCTGCCTGGGTAGTGTGCAGTCCACAAAAAACAGAACACATTAATAAAGGGAAGTTTTTCATATTATATCAGTTTTTAGTAATAACCGCTAAGGTAGGGCATTTGGGCTGACAAGTATATTTCATGTGTTCAAAAAACTGCTAATATTGTTTCCATACATAATTATTCAACAAATTTGATGATGATTCAACAAATTTATGGAACGGGTAAACGTATGTTGCGGTCTATTGGAGAAAATAGTGATGGCATATGCGTGGAATGCTTTATTTTTGAAAAAATAAATCTAATAATATGAATGGTATGAGAAACATAGTTTTAGCGGTGTTTGTGTTTGCGCTGTCTTTCCCGGGACAAGTCCGTGCCGGAAATCCTGTTTATTCTGATAAATCCCTGCGTAATGATGCGGAGAAATTGCTGGTAGAGTGGGTGGACGCTTTGCTGACCTATCAATGTGAAGGGCTGCATCCGGTACTTGACGGTGGCATTCTGTGTCCTGCCTGTGCCCGTATCCACGGGCGGATAGGAGATACCGTTTTGCCCTTGATGTATCTGGCGGACAAAACCGGTAATGATAAATATCTGCTTGCCGCTAAAAAACTGATGAAATGGATGGAAAATGTGCACCGTCCGGACGGGGCTTGGATGAACGACGTTCATGTGTCGGATTGGAGTGGGACGACTGTGTTTGCGGCTATCGCTTTGTATGAGGCTTTGCATTATCATGGGCATCTGTTGGATGACTCCACCCGGAATCATTGGAAACGGCAATTACTGGAAGCCGGTGAATTTATGATGAAAAATCCCCAGATGTACAGCCGCCGTATGCAGGGAAAAATGAAACGTCTGAATAATGTGAACTATTCGGCTTCGGTGACATATGCCTTGCAGGCTCTCGGCGAGATGTTCAACCGTCCGGATTTTAAAGAAGAAGCCCGGATTGTGGCTTCAGATTTAAAGAAGTTCTTTACGACGAATGATTTCTTTCTGTACGGTGAAGGACCAAAGATATGGACACCTACAAAAAACGGTTGCCTTCCTGTAGATTTGGGTTATAATATAGAGGAGTCTTTGCCTAATTTTGCCTATTATGCTCTGATGGTGAACGACCGGGAATTATTGTCTGTCGTGGAACGTTCCATGAACACTCATTTGGAATTTATGCTGCCCGACGGAGCATGGGACAACAGTTGGGGGACACGTAGCTTCAAGTGGACATACTGGGGAGGACGCACAAGCGACGGTTTTATGGGCGGTTATTATGCCATGGCGGATAACCATCCGGAGTATCTGGAAGCTATCAACCGCAATATACAGTTATTGAAGAAATCAACATATAACGGTTTGCTTCATGCAGGACGCGACTATCAAGCCTCCGGAATTCCGGCGTGCATTCATCATACATTTGGGCATGCCAAAGCATTGACTGCCTTTTTGGAGCTTCCGCCTGTCAAGACACAGCAGTACAAGGCTTTGCCACGCGACACGGCTTATGGAGTGAAATATTTCCGGGATATTCGTACTTGGTTGGTTGCAGAAGGTCCGTGGCGTTCTACATGTACCGGCTTTGACGCTGAATATAAGGTAAAGGGGACCCATCCGATGGGAGGAGCTGTTTCGCTGTTATGGCATGAAGAGGCAGGCCCGGTATTTGCGGCTACCACAAACCGGTACGAACTGATAGAGGCACCTAATATGCAGAGTAATAGTCGTGAGTATATCATGAGCGGAACTCCTCGCGTGGAAATGGTGCAATACGGAACGGTTTACAGTAATCTGGATGACTTGGATACGGATATAACTTATGTAAAGGAGAAAGATATGCATCGCTTCCATGTCAATACTCATTTGGTAGATGCCGACCAGCAAACTCCGGTTCAAGGTTCAATACCTGTCAACATGGATTATGTATATTCCAAACAAGGGTTGTTGATAGAAGTGGATTACTGTCCTTTGACGGCCTGTTTGGTCTTGCCGGTTATCGCTTCTCCTTCAGAGGTGGTGACTATTACTCCGAAGGGTATGCGTGTTCAAAAAGAGAATGGCATTTTGGAGGTAGTTTGTGTCAGTGGTCAGCTGAAAGTCGCTCCGACCGATAAGGACGGACGGATATTCGTTCCCGTACCGGGTTTTTCTTTTGTACCTTTGCAAGTACTGCCTGAGGAAGGAGATAAGAAAATTCAAGTTAAAATCATATATAATTAATATATTTTTGTTTCTTTGTTCTGTATTAATATGTAATATATATGAGAATTCTTCGGTCTTTGTTAACATTCTTTGGGGCATTCTTGGCCGGTATCGGATATGCCGGTGGTATAGACGATATGCATTTCACACATATTGGCTTGGAAGAAGGCCTTTCACATTGTACGATATTCGGAATAAATCAGGATAAGGAAGGTAATTTGTGGTTTGCTACTTATGACGGGGTTAATAAGTACGATGGCTATAATTTTACCGTCTATCGGCATCAATATACGAATCCCCAAAGCATAGCTTGCGATATTAGCCGTTGCGTCACAGTTGATGACTCCGGAAGGGTATGGATTGGTACAAGAGAGGGATTGTCCCTTTATAACCGGAATCAGGACACTTTCTCGAATTATGTTTATAAAAGAAATGGCTATAAGGTAGCTGTCACCTGTATTGCACCAATGAATGAGGATTATCTGATGTTGGGTACGGCAAATGAAATATTACTGTTTGACATTAATCAGGGGCGTATTCTGAATGATACGCTGCCGCATCCGGCACATTTGCTGAGTGCTACCGCTATGGTTCGTCAAGGAGATAATATTTATATAGGGGCAAAAGAGGCGCTTTATGCTTATTCTTTAACAAAAGGAACCTTAGAGAAGCTATTGGATATGCCGGCGAGCGTTCAGATACATTCGATTTTCTGCCAAATGTTTAGCCGGATATGGATAGCGACGGAAGGTGAAGGGCTGTATATGTATGATACTAAGTCTAAAGCTTTGAAGAATTATAGGCATGAGGAGGGAAATTCCGGCTTGAATTCAAACTATGTTCGTTCTTTGGCTGTGGATCAGCAAAACCGGTTGTGGGTTGGTACTTATGGCGGTTTGAATATTTATGAAGAGAGTAAAGACCGTTTTTTGTCCATAAAGAATTCTATGGTGCAGGACGCGAGTTTGTCACAGAACTCTGTCCGCAGCATCTTTATGGATTCGCAAGGCGGAATGTGGTTGGGCACTTATTGGGGCGGATTGAATTATTATCATCCTTTATGTAATCGCTTCCAGCATATTAAGCATATTCCATTCGCTAATTCAATCAGTGATAATGTGGTCAGTTGCATAGTGGAGGATAAAGCAAAGAACCTATGGATTGGGACTAATGGAGGGGGCTTGAATTTTTATGACAGTGCATCGAAGACTTATAAATGCTATTTATTGAATTCCGGTTCATCCAAAGCTACGTCTTCCAAAGATATAAAAACGGTTTATGTGGATGAGCGGACTGATAATATATATATCGGAGCACATGCCGGCGGCATGATTGTGCTGAACCGTAGGACAGGACAACAAAGATTCTTTAATACCCAAAACAGCGATTTGCCCAGTAATAATGTTTATTCTATTTTACCGGACGGGTATGGAGGGCTTTGGATAGCATCGTTGAATGCTTTAATCCATTATGATATAGCTAATAATCATTTTCAGACGGTGGATAGAGACAGTAAAGGGCATCGTCTGCAAGAGTTTAATGGTGTGTTGTTCCGGGATTCGAAAAGACGTATCTGGGCAGGAGGAGAAATGGGGCTTTCAATTTATAATCAAACCAATACATCTTTGACAATCAATACGGATTATGACATTGCTCCCATATTGCAGAGGTCTTTTATCAATTGTTTTTATGAATCTGCATCCGGGCATATATGGGTTGGAACACGTAATGGACTCTTTGCCCTGAAAGAAAGTACAAAAGACTTTCTGCAATATACAACAGCAGACGGTCTGCCGAGCAATGTTATTTATGGCATATTGGAAGATAGCTATGGACGTTTGTGGATAAGTACCAATCAGGGTTTGAGCTGTCTGAACCCGGAAAATAGAAAATTGCGTAATTTTACTATAGTAGACGGCTTGCAGAGCAATCAGTTCAATGCCGGTTCTTTTTGCCGCATCAGTAATGGAAATATGCTTTTTGGAGGAATTAACGGGATTACTTCATTTCGTCCCGAAACGCTTATAGACAATCCGTATTCTCCCAAGCCGGTTGTAAATAAGTTGTATGTATCCAATAAAGAGGTGCTGCCCGGTGATGAAACCGGTATCCTGAAGAAATGTATAGAGATCGGAGATTATATAACATTGACTTCTTCTCAGAGTTCTTTTGCTATTTCATTTGTCGTTTCAAACTATATTGCCGGAAAGCATAACACTTTTGCCTATAAGTTGGAAGGGTATAATGATTCATGGTACAGCCAGGATAATATAAATCTGGTTTCTTACTCAAACCTGCCTGCAGGAGACTATACATTCTATTTAAAAGCCGCCAATAATGATGGAAAATGGAGTGAGGTGCTCGAAGCTCTCCATATACGGGTGCTTCCGGTATGGTATCGTACCTGGTGGGCGATTTCCGTGTTGGTTGTTTTGTGTGCGGCATTGTTGTTTGGTATATTGCGCTTTTTCTGGTTGCGCAAAAATATGCAGGCTGAGATCCTAATGGAGCGGTTGGATAAAGAGAAGCAGGAAGAAATCAGCCAGATGAAAATTCGTTTTTATATTGACATCTCCCATGAACTTCGCACCCCTCTTACTTTAATTGTTGCTCCGTTACAAGAACTTTTAGAGCGTATTAAAGGGCATTGGGAGCATGAAAAATTATCGTATATTCAACGTAATACCAATCGTTTGCTGCATTTGGTCAATCAGCTCATGGATTATCGCCGTGCCGAATTGGGAATTTTTAAGTTAAGACCGATATATGCTAATGCTTATAAGAAGGTACTGAATTGCTTCCTGAATTATGAAAGCTTGTCAAAACGGAAAGATATAGATTATAATCTGTATACGGAATTGCAGGATGAAGAACTGTTGTTTGATGAAACTTATTTGGATTTAATTGTAAATAACCTGCTTTCAAACGCCTTTAAGTATACAGAAAAAGGAGAATGTATCACGGTACGGCTTTATAAAGAAGATACTAATCTTGTTTTGCAGGTCATTGATACAGGTGTCGGTATCCCGGAAGAAAAACAGAAAAAGATATTCGAACGTTTTTATCAGGTAGAAAACGGACATGAAGGAAGCGGCATCGGTTTGTCTTTAGTTCAGCGGTTGGTAGAGCTACATCATGGGCGGATTGTTTTAGAAAGTAAAGTGGGTGAAGGGTCGACCTTTTCAGTTTATATTCCACAGGATAAATCGGTGTATAGTTCCGAGGAATTGCTTCAACAGGAAGGCGATTCGGAAGAGCAGCGCGCCTACTATACAAATGCGCATGATATCTATGTTGGCGATGAAGAACTGTCGGAGACCAGTGTGTTGACAGATGAAGAAAAGGAAAAACGGGGTACTGTCTTGGTTGTGGATGATAATCAGGAACTTCGACAATATTTGGTAGGTGGGTTGTCAAGTGATTTTAGCTTGTTGGAAGCGGATAATGGGCAGAAGGCATTGGATTTGTTGAAAGGGCAAGAGGTCGATTTGGTTATTACTGATGTAATGATGCCTGTAATGGATGGCGTGAAATTATGTAAAGCTATAAAACAAAATATACGTACTTGCCATATCCCCGTATATATGTTGTCGGCAAAGGCTGACATAAAATATCAGTTGGAGGGACTTCAAGTCGGAGCGGATGATTATATTCCTAAACCTTTCTCCATGCCCATTCTGAAAACTAAGATTCTGAATGTGTTGCGTACTCGTTATCGTGTTTTTGAACGCTACTCCAATACAACGGAAGTGGAGCCTGAGAAGCTGGCGAATAATACAATGGATGAAGAGTTATTAAGAAGAGCTATAACTATCATCGAGAAGAATATGGATAATGTGGAATTCTCAACCGAATTGTTTGCCAGGGAAATGAACATGAGCCGTTCTAATCTTCATTTGAAGTTGAAAGCGATTACCGGTAAGTCAGCTATAGACTTTATCCATAAAATAAGATTTAACCGTGCGTGTCAATTATTGAAAGAGGGTAAATATTCTGTTTCGGAGATTAGTTTTATGGTAGGTTATAACTCGCCTTCTTATTTTGCCGCGCGTTTTAAGAAATATATGGGATGTTTGCCTACGGAGTATGGGAAAAATAATATATGATGTTACTATGAACAAGCGAATTATGCTATTTGTGCAGCTGGTTTGTCTCTCACTGACGTTGTGGGGGCAAACGAATATGTCCGGATTTTCCATAACAAAGGAGGATAGTTTGCAGCATGAGGGCAAATCCGTGGAACTTATCAAGATAGTAAATAAAAACGGAATGACTGTTAAAGTGACAAACTATGCGGCTTCCTTAGCATATGTGTCCGCACCGGACAGAAATGGTGTGTTTGAACCGGTGGTTTTAGGGCTTGATAGCCTGTGTTACTACTTTGGCAGGCAACCTAAGCTTGGCGCTACGGTAGGACGTTTTGCCAATAGAATTAAAAATGCGGAACTAGCTTTGGACGGTAAAGTCTATCATTTAGATAAAAACAGTAAGGAACACTCTATTCATGGCGGTATAAAAGGGTTTCATTTGCAAGTCTTTAAGACAGATACTTGTTATACCGCAGGAGATACGGCGATTGTCGTGTTTAAATATCTCAGTCCCGATATGGAAGGTGGCTTCCCCGGAAATCTCAGCCTTTCATTGGCTTATAAATTTACTAATGACAATGAGCTTATTTTGGATTATGTTGCATCTACGGATAAGCCTACTGTAATAAACCTGACCAATCATAGCTATTTTAATTTGACGGGGTGCAAAGAATCAATCTTGAATCATTATTATATGATTAAGGGAGATTCTATTACATTGGTAAACTCTACAGGCATACCGACCGGAGAACTTATGTCTGTAGTGGGAACGAAATATGATTTTAGAACCTTACAACCTATAAAACGGCGTATAGAGCAATCAGGAAAGGGATATGATACCAATTACAAACTCAATAAAGCGCCGGGTAGTTTGGCATTTGTAGCCCAAGTAGTGGATTCTGTGTCCGGTAGAGTTTTGAAAGCATATACTACGGAACCGGGAATGCAGTTTTATACCCCCGGTTCGGACTTGAGTTATCTGAAAGGAGTTGGGCATTTGCGCTATGGAAAGTTTTTCGGGTTTTGTCTTGAGATGCAGCATTTTCCGGATTCTCCGCATCATCCGCAATTTCCTACAACTGTATTGTTACCCGGAGAAACCTATCGCCAAACGACTATATATAAATTTGAAATATTATAAGTATTTAAATAATTATCAAACAAAAACAGATTATGAAAACAAAAAATTGGAAAAAGTATGTATGCTTGGCTGGAATTTTTTTATTTATGCTTCCCGGAATATACGCTGCACAAGATGGAAACGGTAGGACAGCAGGTGAACCGATAAAAAAAACACGCAGTGAAACTTTTATTAGCGGAGAAAAAGAATGGGAACCGGCCGGTACGGGTGTTACTCGCCAGATTATGGGTTATGACGGACAAGTGATGCTGGTGAAAGTGAAGTTTGAGAAAGGAGCTATAGGAACCCCTCATGCCCATTACCATACGCAAACGACTTATGTGGCAAGCGGAAAGTTTGAGTTTACAGTAGGGAATGAGAAGAAAATAGTGAAAGCCGGTGATGGCATTTATATTGAACCGGATATTCTGCATGGTTGTGTTTGTTTGGAGCCGGGTGTGCTCATAGATTGTTTTGCTCCGATGAGAGCTGATTTTTTGAAATAAAATTAGTGGCAGACTTAGTAGAAAAGACAGCTTGATTAACGAATATTAGTACGACAAGAGATATTTACTTGATAAAGAAAAACGAGCCTGTGTATATGTGTGGCCTTGTTTTCAATACAAAAATATCCTTTATTGTACAAAAATAGCATTTGAAAAGTGTAAAAGTGTGATGAATAAAAACAATACTTTTACACTTTTTTTAGCATTTGCAGTATGTTTGCTGTCGAAAAAATTATTTCTAACGTAGAACCTTAGATTTATTTATTATGTACAAATTAAAAGAACTATTTTTAATGTTAATCCTCGTCTTTGTGAGTATGTCTGTATATGCGCAAAGTTTGACTGTAACCGGAAAAGTCATTGATAACGAAGGATATGAAGTAATCGGTGGTAGTGTTACTATTAAAGGTGCTGCCGGTGTAGGAACAGTTACAGACGTGAATGGTAACTATTCTTTGAAAGTAAATGATGCATCTAAAGATGTGTTGGTATTTTCGTATGTGGGTATGACTCCCCAAGAAGTAAAGGTTAATGGTAAAAACGTAATCGATGTAACATTGAAAGCTGACGCTGTAATGTTGGATGAAGTGGTCGCAATCGGTTATGCTACAGTTAAACGTAAAGATTTAACAGGGTCTGTAGCATCAGTTAACAGCAAAGAACTATCTAAAGTGCCAACGAGTGATATAACCCAAGCATTGGCAGGACGTATGGCCGGTGTGCAGGTGACACAGAGTGAAGGCGCTCCCGGTTCATCTATCTCAATTCGTGTTCGTGGAGGTATTTCTATTACTCAGAGTAATGAACCTCTTTACATCATTGACGGTTTCCCCAGTGAAGACGGTATGTCTACTCTTGACCCGGCGGAAATTGAAACGATTGACATTTTGAAGGATGCTTCCGCTACCGCTATTTATGGTGCTCGTGGTGCGAATGGTGTTGTTGTTATTACTACAAAGAGTGGTGGTAAAGACGGTAAGGCTACTGTTACTTTCGATAGTTATGTAGGCTTTAAGAAAGTAGCCAAGAAATTGGATGTACTTTCTACCAGAGAGTTTGCCATGTTGGATTATGAACGTCGTTATTATAGTGCTCTTACGGCTAAAAACAGTACTCAGGAAAACTTGGATAAAGCTGTTGCTGATTTTGAAAAGCTATATGGAAAGTATGCTGACATCGATGCTAACTATGCTAACCGTGCAGGTATCGATTGGCAGGATGAAACATTGGGACGTACTGCATTGACGCAGAATTATCGCGTAGGTGTTTCAGGCGGAACAGACAAGTTGAATTATAACTTGGCGTATTCTTATTATGATGAAGAGGGAGCTATGGTGTACAGTGGTAACAAGAAGCATAACATCTCGTTCAGTATGAATCATAAACTGAACGAACGTTTAAGCGTTAATGCTCGTGTTAGCTATGACCAAATGAAAATTTACGGTATGGGTACCTCCGAAGGTGGTGACCGTTTCAATAAAATGCAGCACATCCTGCAGTACCGTCCGATGGTAGGTATCGGTGGTACAGACGATTTGTTGTTAGGTGATGAAGACCCGCTTTTGGTGGATGATACCGGTAATGTGATGCAGAATCCTTTACTTTCTGCTGCCGAAGAGACTAAAGACCGTGAATATCGTACATTCCAGGCTAATGGAGGTTTCACTTTGAAATTGTTTAAAGGATTCTCTTTCCGTAACACAACGGGTATGCGCTATCAAACACGTCGCAATGATATATTCTATGGTGATAAGTCTATAACAGCTAAGCGTTCAAGTATTAATGGTAGCATTGAGAATATAGAAAACGGTAGCTTCCAAACGTCGAATGTGTTGAATTATAACTGGTCTGGCAAGGGACACGATATAACTGCCATGGTTGGTCAGGAATACGTTAATCGTTGGAACCGTCGCTTTTCGGCTGCTGCCGCCAACTTTCCGAACGATGATATAGGTTTGGGCGACCTTTCGTTGGGCTTGCCGACTGCGGTTTCGTCTTCCGAAAATTACGATGATAAGCTGCTTTCTTTCTTTGCACGTTTCAACTACGATTTCAGAGACAAATATTTGTTTACTGCTTCGTTCCGTGCAGACGGTTCTTCTAAGTTCGGTAAGAATAACAAGTGGGGATATTTCCCTGCATTCTCTGCAGCTTGGCGTTTGGGCGAAGAAGAGTTTATTAAGGATTTGAACATCTTCTCTGACTTGAAAGTGCGTGTGGGTTATGGTATGGCCGGTAACAACCGTATTGACAGTTATCTGAGCTTGCCGATGCTAAGTTCGGTTACTTATCCTAACGGTGACTCTACACAGCCCGGTTATATATCCAAGCAGATACCTAATCCCGATCTTAAATGGGAAGCTAACAAAACATTCAACTTTGGTCTCGACTTCGGTTTCTTTAACCAACGCCTGACTATTTCTCCTGAGTTTTATATCAACCGCAGTAGCAATCTGTTGTTGAGTGCCAAATTGCCTACGTCATCCGGTTATGATACGATGGTTATCAATGCCGGTGAAACGGAAAATAAGGGTATTGACTTGACAATCAATTCTACCAACATCATGACTAAAGACTTCACTTGGAATACAGCTGTAACGGTTTCACACAATAAGAACTCGGTAAAACAGTTGACCGGTGAAGATGTACAACTTTGGGAAGCTAACTTCGGTTACAACCAGAATACGCATATTATCGGTGTGAATCAGCCATTAGGACAGATGTATGGATATGTAACAGACGGTCTGTATCAGGTATCTGACTTTGATTATGATGCAGCTTCAAATACTTATACGTTAAAAGATGGTATACCTTATTCCGGTAAAAAGGCAGATGTCAAACCGGGTATGTGGAAATTCAAGAATGTAGATGGTAGCGAAGACAACAAGATTACAGAAAATGACAAGACTGTGATTGGTAACGCTTATCCCAAGTTCTACGGTGGTATCAACAATACTTTCACTTATAAAGACTTCGATTTGAGTATCTTTTTGACTTACAGCTTTGGCAACGATGTGTTCAATGCTACCAAGCTGACAAATACTAAGACTGCTTTGCAGAATAAAAATGTATTGGATATCGCCAACTCCAGCAACCGTTGGGTAATGGTGAACAAGAAGGGTGAATGGATTACAGATCCCCAAGAAATGGAAGAAATGAATAGAGGCAAAACAATTGCTGCCGTATATGACAATGAGATTGGTGATACTTATATTCATTCATGGGCTGTAGAAGACGGTTCTTATTTGAAGTTGAGTAATATCACGTTGGGTTATACATTCCCGAGAAAGATGCTCAATAAGATTGGTATCAGTAAACTGCGTCTTTATGCTACAGGTTCCAATCTGTTGACTTGGACTAAATATTCAGGTTTTGATCCTGAAGTTTCTACAATGGGTAACGGTTTGACGCCGGGTGTGGACTTTGGTGCTTATCCTAAGAGCCGCTCGTTCGTTTTCGGTATTAATTTAGCTTTCTAATAACCTTAAAAGGAGAATAAGATGAAAAAATATAAAATGATTGCGCTCAGCGCACTGATTGCAGTAGGATTCACCTCTTGCGAATTGGATGAAAAACCTACTTCTTACTATGAGAAGGATGCTTATTTTCAGACATATAATCATGCAAAAATGGCAGTGGTGGGTATTTATGACTGTTTGGCCATAGATAAACATTATGGACAGTTTGAAATGGCTATGCCGGCTTCGGATGATACCTATTATATAAATGGTACCGGAACAGACAATACGCGCCGTGATATTGCGCATTATACAGTGAAAACAACCAATACGTGGATTGCCGATTTGTGGAAGTATAAGTATATGGGTATAGACCGTGCCAATTACGCCATTGAGAATATTAAGAAAATGGAAGGGTATGAAGAAAGTACCGAACTGCAGGAACTGGTAGCTGAAGCGCGTTTCTTGCGTGCATTCTTGGCTTTCGACTTGGTTAAATATTGGGGAGATGTCCCATTTAAAACCGAATATACTTTTTCATATAATGATATTAACAATGGTCGTGTAAGTCGTGAAGAAATATATGATTACATTATTGACGACTTGAATTTTGCAAAAAACAACTTGCAACAAGCAAGTGCGGAACTTTCTCCGGAAGTTCCTTCACAGGGAGCAGCTCATGCTTTATTGATGCGTGTCTATTTGCAACGTGCCGGTTACAGCTTGCAACAAAATGGAAACCTTACTCGACCGGACGAAGCAAAACGTAAAGAATATTTTGAGGCTGTAATCACAGAATGGACTACTTTCCAGAGCAAAGGTTATCATGGCTTTTATGACGGCGACAACAGTTTTAAAGAATTGTTTATCGGCTATTCAGCCGGTGTCTTGAACTCTAAAGAAAGTCTGTGGGAAATAGCCTTTAATCCTACGGGAAGCGGTTATAAAGATAACTCCGGAACTTGGGCTACGTATAACGGACCGTTGGTGGAAGCTCCGGGTGCAGGCGCTCCGAAAGAAGTCATGGGACGTGCCAATGCTTTCTTCCGTGTGATGCCTGCTTGGAAAGATTTCTTCGAAGCAAATGATAAGCGCAGGGATGTAATGATATGTGATTATCAATACAAATGGGATGCAGATAAAAAGGCGCATAAAAAGACTGTAAATAAGAAACTGCAGGATTGGTATCCGGGTAAGTGGCGTAGAGAGTGGATGCCGTTGGGCTTTATAGATCCTAACAATACAGGTGTCAACTATTGTCCTTTGCGCTACGCTGATGTAGTGTTGATGGCAGCCGAGGCTTATAATGAAACAGGTAACACCCCGAAAGCTTGGGAACTGTTAAACGATGTTAGAGGGCGTGCGGGTGCTACTAAAACTAATTCTTTGCAAGAATATAAGAATGTGCAAAAGAAGTTGTACGATCTGCCTTTCTTCAATGGTGGCGACAATGCTGATAATTTCCGTACTGCCCTTTATTGGGAGCGTGGCTTTGAATTGGCTTTTGAAGGTCAGCGAAAATATGATTTATTGCGTTGGGGTATCTTGGGCGATGCATTGAAGTTGTTCCAAACTAAGATGGATAAATCATTGAATGGTAAATATGTGGCTGGTGACAACTTTGTGAAAGGCAAGCATGAACTCTTCCCTATACCATTGGGAGAATTACAAGCTAATCCTGCTTTGAATAACCAAAATAATCCCGGTTATGAATAAATAGGTTTATTGTTATAGACGAATAGCAGAGATAATTCTGCTTTGAATATTGAAAGGTGTTTCAGGGTTGGCAAAGCCACAAAGCTATTTTGTTTTGTGTCAACCCTGTTAAACATCTTTTTGACTTTTCAGAGATTGTAAACATACCAATTGAAATGAGTTGTTCGATTGATAAAATAAAATAGGAGATAGTATACGAAATGAAAAAAATATCATCGTTTAGTTTTATTCTTATAATATTGTGCGGATTCTCTGCTTGTTCTTCCAAACAATCAAGTGAGGATTATACTTGGCTGAAGCACGCCATAGATGTTTCTGCCGAACAGCTGAAATATACTGTGAATGATGTGGGAGATTCCGTTTGGCTGCCCCGTTCTGTTTGGACAAGTTATGGTACAGACTTTTTGTGTACCCAATTAGAGAAAGAACCGCTAACTTTTGCAGACTCCTTGCGGGTGAAGCCTGTTAAAGGGGAAGTAGGCTCCCGTCGTTATTGCTTTTCTATTTATGATTGGACGAGTGGTTTCTTTCCGGGTAATTTATGGTATGCTTACCAACTGACGGGTGATGAAGGACTGAAAAAGGACGCTGTCAAGTTCACAAACTACTTATATCCTTTGCGTGAATATAAAGGTACGCATGACATCGGTTTTATGATGAACTGCAGTTACGGTAATGCTTATCGCCTGTGTCCGGCTGACAGTGTTCGCCAAGCACTGGTACAGACTGCCGATAACTTGTGCGGTCGTTTTAACCCGGAAATAGGTTGCATCCGTTCATGGGATTTCGGTAAATGGAATTTCCCTGTTATCATTGATAATATGATGAATCTGGATTTGTTGTTCTATGTCAGTCATCTCACCGGTGATGATAAATATAAGGAGCTTGCCCTGAAACATGCAAAAACAACGATGAATAATCATTTTAGGGATGATTGTTCATCCTATCATGTAGTCAGCTATAATAATGACGGAACAGTAGAAAAGAAATGTACGCATCAAGGGCAGAATGACAACTCTTCATGGGCACGCGGACAGGCATGGGGTGTATATGGCTATACATCTTGTTATCGTGAATCAAAAGATGCAGGATTCCTGCAACAAGCTAAGAATATAGCCGCGCTGATTATGGAACGTGTAAAAACCGATGATGCAATTCCTTTGTGGGATTATGATGCACCGGATATCTCCCAGACACCTCGTGACGCATCTGCCGCTTCTATTACCGCTTCTGCCTTTATAGAACTGAGTACGCTGACCGAAGACGGGCAAATCTATTTTGATTATGCTGAAAAGTTGCTCAAAAGCCTTTCATCGGATGTCTATCTGGCAAAGGTAGGTACCAATCAAGGTTTTATATTGATGCATTCTACCGGGTCATTACCCAATGGTTCTGAAATAGATACACCGATTAACTATGCCGACTATTACTATCTGGAGGCATTGCTTCGTTATATGCAGGTGAAAGGCATTGATTACAAGAATATTTAATCTTATTATTTATATATCATGAAAGTAGTAAAATACATTTTAAGCGCTCTCTTCTTGGCTATTACCATTGTTGTAGATGCACAGCAGCTCCGGAAAGAAGCTTTTGAACTGCTGAATCTGGATTATCCGGGTTTGGAGAAAGTAAAAACAGCGTACTCACAACAGAAATGGAATGAAGCCGCACAAGAGTTATTGAATTATTACCGTAACCGTACAAATATCATACATCCCGACGTTGACTTGAAGAACCTCACCCTGTCAAAAGAAGAACAGAAATGGGCGGACGATGCTTTGGAGCACACTTTTTTTGTACATAAAGGCTATCAGCCCTCATACAACTACGGTAAGGATATCAACTGGGAATATTGGCCTGTGAAGGATAATGAGTTGCGTTGGCAGCTTCACCGCCACAAATGGTTTACCCCTATGGGTAAGGCCTATCGTATGTCGGGTGATGAGAAGTATGCCAAGGAATGGGCTTTTCAATATCTCGATTGGATTAAAAAGAATCCGCTGACTCAGGTCAAGAAAGAAGAGTTCGAGTTGGTCAGTGCCGGCGAGATAAGAGACAACGCGGATAATGTTCGTTTTGCATGGCGCCCGCTGGAAGTTAGTAATCGTCTGCAGGACCAGACCGGTCAGTTCCTTTTGTTCTGCACATCAAAGGCATTTACACCGGAATTCCTGACAGAGTTTCTGGTGAATTACCACCGCCACGGTGAATTTATTTTAGGGAATTACTCGGACCAAGGTAATCACCTGCTGTTTGAAGCGCAGCGTATGGTATATGCCGGTGTTTTCTTCCCGGAATTCAAAGATGCCGTCGCTTGGAGAGAGAGTGGAATTAATATTCTGAATCGCGAAATCAAGAAGCAAGTATATAATGACGGCGGTCAGTATGAGTTAGACCCTCACTATCACTTGGCGGCAATCAATATATTCTGCAAGGCTCTGCGTATGGCGGATTGTAATGGATTTCGCAATGAATTCCCGACAGAATATTTGGATACAATAAAGAGTATGATTGAGTTTTATACCAATATTTGTTTTCCCGATTATACCAATCCTTGTTTCAGTGATGCCAAGTTAGGCGATTATAAGTCTGAACTTGCCAATTACCGTGACTGGCTCGCGCTCTTTCCGGAGAATGAGTGGATACGCTATTATGCCACAGAAGGTCGTGAAGGCTCTACTTTGCCTTATCTGTCTCATGGTGCGTTGACATCGGGTTTCTTCACTTTCAGAAATGGTTGGAAAAAGGATGCGACCGTAATGGTAGTGAAAGCCGGCCCTAAGGGTGAATGGCATTGCCAACCGGATAACGGTACTTTCGAACTTTGGTTTAACGGCAAGAATCTGTTCCCCGATTCGGGTGCATATGTCTATGCAGGAGATGCTGAAGTGATGAAACTGCGCAATTGGTTCCGCCAGACACGTGTGCACAATACGTTGACGTTGGATGGCCGTAACCTTGAGACTACACAGTCTGCAACCAAGTTATGGCAACCGGAAGGTAAGGAACAAATCTTGGTTACTGAAAATCCGAGTTACAAAGGTTTGAAGCATCGTCGTACGGTATTCTTTGTCGACCGGACCTATTATGTCATAGTAGATGAGGCGGTTGGTGATGCTGAAGGAACGGTTAACCTGAATTATCACTTCTGTGAGGGCACGGTGAATATCGATGCAAAGAAGAATATGATAACCACGGCATACGAAGGTCCGAGTAATGTGAAGTTGCAATGCTTCCCGGAAATGAAAGCCTCCTTGAAAGAGATAGAAGGCTGGCGTTCCACCGCCTATCGCCAACGCGTACCCCGCACTTCCTTGTCTTTCGATGTAAACAAGGGCAATGCGGATGCCATACGTTATATAACGATTATTTATCCGGTAAAAGATGTTGCTGCCTATCCGGTTCTTAAGGCAAAATTCTTGAACAAGGGTTTTGATGAGAAAGGCGTGAAGGTGGAAGTTTCTGTTAACGGTACGACTCGCCGGTTGGAATCTCTGTTGAAGTAAACCAAATGAGTGTTTAAGAAACAAGGATTCTCTGCCCGAACTTGATATTTAGCAGGAGAATACTTATATTTGCTACCAATCATTCAGAAAACATATCTATGGACAATAAATTTGTAGTAAATATAGGTCGTCAGTTGGGTAGCGGCGGACGAGAGATAGGAGAGAAGCTGGCTGTCCGGTTGGGCATTGACTTCTATGATAAAGAACTGATTAATCTTGCTTCCGAAGAAAGCGGATTATGCAGGGAGTTTTTCGAGAAAGCCGATGAAAAGGCTTCTCAGGGAATTATAGGCGGCTTGTTTGGTATGCGCTTCCCGTTTATCAGCGACGGGGCCATGCCTGCAACCAATTGCTTGAGTAACGATGCACTGTTTAAGGTGCAAAGCGATGTGATACGCAAACTGGCTTCCGAGAAGTCCTGTCTGTTCGTCGGGCGTTGTGCCGACTATATTCTGCGGGATAATCCGCGTTGTGTCAACATCTTTATCTCCGCATCGCGTGAAGATCGTATAGCCCGTTTATGCCGTCTGCACTCTATCTCCGAGAATGCAGCAGAGGAGAAGATGAACAAAGCGGATAAACGACGTGCGGAATATTATAACTACTATAGTTATAAGACTTGGGGAGCGGCAGCCACCTATCATCTGTGCATTGACTCGTCTGTATTGGGAATTGATGAAACGGTCGGTTATATAGAAGGGTTCATAAGGAAGAAGCTGAATTTATGAAAAGCCCGCTAAATAAACTTTATAATAATTGAAAATAAACGGTGATGTGCCAAAACGAATGAGAACTAAAATTCGTTTTGGCACATCACCATTTATTAATAGCGTTGAAAACGCTTTGAACCAATTTCTACATCATTGCCAGCAGTATCATCTGTCCTGCCAGAATACGCAGGAACATCGTCAACGGATAAACCGTAGAATAGCCTACTGACGGCGCATCGTTACCCGATGCCTGATTGGAATATGCCAATGCGGGCGGGTCGGTATTACTACCGGCAATCAAACCCATTAACGTGAAGTAGTTTACCTTGCAATAAAGGCGGGCTATAATGCCGATTACCAGCAATGGAATGGTTGTAATCAAGAAACCATAACCTACATACGACAAACCGCTTCCTTCCACTACTGTCTGTACAAAATGCTCTCCCGCTTCTATACCTACACTGGCAAGGAAGAGCACGATACCTATTTCACGCAACATCAAGTTAGCGCTCATGGTAGTGTACGTCACAAGATGCAGTTTATGTCCGAAGCGTCCGATAAGGATAGCCACAACCAGCGGGCCGCCTGCCAGACCTAACTTCACCGGAGTCGGCATACCGGGGAATGCGATAGGAAGGCTACCCAGCAAGATACCGAGGAATATGCCGACGAAGATGGTTACGATGTTCGGTGTGTCCAAACGTTTCAATTGGTTACCCAATACGCCGGCTACACGCTCTACGGCATCCTGTTGGCCTACGACCATTACGCGGTCACCTACTTGGAGTACAAGGTTGGGATCGGCAAACAAGTCCATACCCGAACGGTTGATGCGTGTTACATTTACGCCGTACATACTGCGGAAGTGCATGCTTCCCAGTTTCTTTCCATTGATTTCCGATTTGGTAACCAAGATACGTCGTGACACCATAGGAGTGTCCTGCTTTTCCCAATCCACTTGGATTTCCTTACCGATAAAGGCAGTCACAGCCTCAGCATCCTCTTCGGAACATACAATAAACAACTGGTCGCCGATATGGAATTCCGTATCTTGATTCGGGATGCTGACGTGTCCTTCATGGCGAATGCGGGAGCATACGAAAGAGCGTCCCAAAAAGTCCTTTACCTGAATCAGCTTCTTGCCGTCGATAGCCTCATTACGCACTTCCAAATGCAGCATATGCGGCATATGCTTCATATCTGCTTCTTGCGTATTAAGCTGTTCTTCTTCTTTCTTCAAGTTAATGCGGCAGATATAGCGTACGGCGATAATGGAGCCGATGATGCCGACTACACCAAGCGGGTAAGCACAGGCATATCCCAGCGCAATTGGGTCTCCTGTATAATTCAGCTGGTTCAGCGCTTCTTGGGCAGCACCCAAACCGGGAGTATTGGTTACGGCTCCGTACAGAATACCTACTATCATCGGCAGGTCTATATTTCCGTCGATGAAGTAAATGCTCAGTGCGACAATGATATTCAGTGCTACAATACCCACAGCAAGCATATTCAGCGTCATACCTCCTTTCTTGAAAGAAGAGAAGAACGACGGTCCTACTTGCAGACCGATACAGAACACAAATAAAATCAAACCGAATTCGCGGATGAAATGTAAAATGTGTGTTTCACCTGTAAATCCAAAATGTCCCATTAGAATACCGGTGAAGAGTACAAATGTGACTCCCAGCGATACCCCGAAAACTTTAATCTTGCCCAACAGTACCCCCACAGATATAACGAATGCATATAAGCAAACGATATGAGCGACGGATGAAGGGTCCCAAAGAAGACTTTCTAACCAGTTCATAGTACCTTATTATATGTTGCTTTTAAAATTTTTGCGCAAAATTACTTAATAAAGAGGAGCTAACAAAGGGTTTGCCTTTCTTTTTGTAATACCAACTTTGCAAAAACAAGGCGTATGCGGGGAATATGTCTGAAATAAGGATAAACATAGTGCCATCTGTAAGTGCAATTTTCCCTAAAAAGCCTTTTTGTTTTAAGTATTTCCTTATATTTGCAAGTCTCTTGATGACAAAATGAATACTATTCATCTATTTTAATTTTAAATAAACTATGGCAGACAGTAAAGAAAAACTCTTCTCGGACTTTTCTCCGGTTTCTACGGAACAGTGGATGGAGAAAGTAACCGCAGACTTAAAAGGTGCGGACTTTGAGAAAAAGCTCGTTTGGAGGACGAATGAAGGATTCAAAGTGAAACCTTTCTATCGTATGGAAGACCTCGAAGGTTTGAAGACCACAAATGCTCTTCCCGGTGAGTTCCCGTATCTTAGAGGTACAAAGAAAAACAACAATGAGTGGTTCGTTCGCCAGGAAATCAAGGTGGAATGTCCTAAAGAAGCCAACGCCAAAGCATTGGATATCTTGAACAAGGGCATCGATTCACTTTCTTTCCATGTGAAAGCGAAAGAACTGAGTGCGGAGTATATCGAGACTTTGCTGAAAGACATCTGTGCCGAATGTGTGGAACTGAACTTCTCCACTTGTCAGGGACACGTGGTAGAGTTGGCGGAACTTTTAGTCGCTTACTTCCAAAAGAAAGACTATGACCTTACGAAGTTGCAGGGTTCTATCAACTACGATTATTTCAACAAGATGCTGGCTAAAGGCAAAGAGAAAGGCGATATGGTAGCTACTGCCAAAGCCTTGATTGAAGCCACTTCCGCTCTTCCGAAATATCGTGTGCTGAATGTAAATGCACTGACACTCAACAATGCGGGGGCATATATCTATCAGGAACTGGGTTATGCGCTGGCTTGGGGTAATGAATACATGAACCAACTTACTGATGCCGGACTGCCGGCAGCGTTGGTAGCCAAGAAGATAAAGTTTAACTTCGGTATCAGTTCCAACTACTTCCTTGAAATTGCAAAATTCCGTGCAGCCCGTATGTTGTGGGCCAATATCGTGGCTTCTTATAATCCGGAATGCTTGCGCGATTGCGAAAACAAGGGCGAACATAATGAATGCCGTTGTGCCGCCAAGATGAGGATACATGCGGAAACTTCCACTTTTAACCTCACTTTGTTCGATGCGCACGTCAACTTGTTGCGTACGCAGACTGAGGCTATGAGTGCCGCTCTTGCAGGCGTTGACTCCATGACAGTGGTTCCGTTCGACAAGACCTATGCAGCTCCCGATGAATTCTCAGAGCGTCTGGCACGCAACCAACAATTGCTGTTGAAAGAAGAATCTCACTTTGATAAGGTGATTGACCCGGCTGCCGGTTCTTACTACATCGAGAATCTGACCGTGGCTATTGCCAAGCAAGCTTGGGAACTGTTCCTTGCAGTAGAAGAAGAGGGCGGCTTCTATGCTTCTGTAAAATCCGCTAAGGTACAGGCGGCTGTGAACGAAAGCAATGCGGTTCGTCACGCAGCTGTTGCCAAACGTAAGGAAGTGTTGTTGGGTACTAACCAGTTCCCGAACTTCAACGAAAAGGCGGGCGACAAGAAACCTTTGGAAGCTTCTTGCTGTTGCGGCGGGCACAGCACTTGCGAAAAAGATGTTCCTTCACTGAACTTCGACCGTGCAGCCAGCGAATTTGAAGCGCTGCGTCTGGAAACGGAGGCTTCGGGTAAGCGTCCTAAAGCCTTTATGCTGACTATCGGTAACTTGGCAATGCGTCAGGCACGTGCTCAATATTCTTGTAACTTCCTGGCTTGTGCCGGATATGAAGTTGTTGACAACCTCGGTTTCCCGACTGTAGAGGAAGGTGTGGAAGCTGCAATGGCAGCTAAAGCCGATATTGTGGTTCTCTGTTCAAGTGATGATGAATATGCGGAATATGCTGTTCCTGCTTTCAAAGCTTTGAATGGCCGCGCTATGTTCATCGTGGCCGGTGCTCCTGCTTGCATGGATGAGTTGAAGGCGGCAGGTATCGAGAACTTTATCCATGTTCGTGTCAACGTTCTGGAAACATTAAAGGAATTCAACAAGATATTAATCAAGAATTAAGAATGAGAAATGAAGAATAGGTTGCGCATTTATTCCGCATGGTAATTCTTCATTCATCATTCTTCGTTCATCATTTTTAAGAAGATGAGAAAAGATTTTAAAAACTTAGATATATATGCCGCTTTCCAGCCTGCCAATGGCGCTGAGTGGCAAAAGGCTAACGGCATCAAGGCCGACTGGAAAACTCCGGAACACATTGAAGTGAAGCCTGTTTACACGAAAGAAGACCTCGAAGGAATGGAACACCTCAACTATGCGGCAGGTATTCCGCCCTATCTGCGTGGTCCGTATTCAGTGATGTATACTCTGCGTCCGTGGACTATCCGTCAGTATGCCGGGTTCTCTACTGCCGAAGAGTCCAATGCTTTCTATCGCCGTAACCTGGCTTCCGGTCAGAAAGGTTTGTCCGTTGCATTCGACTTGGCTACCCACCGTGGCTACGACCCCGATCATGAGCGTGTAGTAGGTGACGTTGGTAAGGCAGGTGTATCTATCTGTTCACTGGAAAACATGAAGGTGCTTTTCGACGGTATTCCTCTGAACAAGATGTCAGTGTCTATGACAATGAACGGTGCGGTGCTTCCGATTATGGCATTCTACATCAATGCCGGTTTGGAACAGGGAGCCAAGCTGGAAGAAATGGCAGGTACTATTCAAAATGATATTCTGAAAGAATTCATGGTGCGTAACACTTATATCTATCCGCCTGCATTCTCCATGAAGATTATCTCCGATATCTTTGAATATACATCTCAGAAGATGCCTAAGTTCAACTCTATCTCTATCTCCGGTTACCATATGCAGGAAGCCGGCGCTACGGCGGATATTGAGTTGGCTTATACGCTGGCCGACGGTCTGGAATATCTTCGTGCAGGTGTTGCTGCAGGTATTGATATTGATGCGTTTGCGCCTCGCCTGTCATTCTTCTGGGCTATCGGTACCAACCATTTTATGGAAATAGCCAAGATGCGTGCCGCACGTATGTTGTGGGCTAAGATTGTGAAGCAGTTCAATCCGAAGAATCCGAAATCACTGGCATTACGTACGCACTCCCAGACTTCCGGTTGGTCACTGACTGAGCAAGACCCGTTCAACAATGTAGGCCGTACTTGTATCGAGGCTATGGCTGCCGCTTTGGGGCATACACAGTCTCTTCACACCAATGCTTTGGATGAGGCTATCGCATTGCCTACCGATTTCTCCGCACGTATTGCACGTAATACGCAGATTTATATTCAGGAGGAAACTTATATTTGCAAAAATGTCGATCCATGGGGCGGTTCTTATTATGTAGAGTCTCTGACCAATGAACTGGCGCACAAGGCCTGGGAACTGATTCAGGAAGTGGAGAAACTGGGAGGTATGGCAAAGGCTATCGAAACCGGTATTCCAAAGATGCGTATCGAAGAGGCTGCCGCACGTACGCAAGCCCGCATCGACAGCGGTTCACAGACTATTGTAGGTGTAAACAAGTATCGTTTGGAAAAAGAAGCTCCCATCGATATCCTTGAGATTGATAATACAGCTGTTCGCCAAGAGCAGATTCAGAACCTGAAGACATTGAAAGAAGGTCGTGATGAAGCTGCTGTTCAGAAAGCGCTCGAAGCCATCACCAAATGTGTGGAGACGAAAGAGGGTAACCTGTTGGAACTGGCAGTGGAAGCCGCACGCGTTCGTGCCACATTGGGTGAGATTTCGTATGCTTGCGAAAAAGTTGTAGGACGTTATAAAGCAGTAATTAGAACTATTTCAGGCGTGTATTCATCAGAAAGTAAAAATGACAGCGACTTCCACAAGGCGTGTGAGTTAGCTGAGAAGTTTGCGAAGAAAGAGGGACGTCAACCTCGTATCATGGTAGCCAAAATGGGACAAGACGGTCACGACCGTGGCGCCAAAGTTGTAGCGACCGGATATGCGGACTGCGGTTTCGATGTGGATATGGGACCGTTGTTCCAGACTCCTGCCGAAGCGGCTCGCGAAGCTGTGGAAAATGACGTTCATGTAGTAGGTGTTTCTTCATTGGCTGCCGGACACAAGACATTGGTTCCGCAGATTATTGAAGAACTCAAGAAGTTGGGTCGTGAGGATATTGTAGTTATCGCAGGTGGTGTAATTCCCGCACAAGACTATGACTTCCTCTATAAAGCAGGTGTAGCTGCCATCTTCGGTCCCGGTACTCCGGTAGCGAAAGCTGCTTGCCAGATTCTTGAAATCTTGTTGGATGAGGAATAATCTGTAAAGATAAATGTTAAAAAAAGGACGGAATATGTTTACATATCCGTCCTTTTTTCTTAATCTATGTTATGAAACATACTTTTTTTCTTGGATAATTTGCAGATTTCTCAAATGTCCGTATCTTTGCAATGTGTTTTTCATAGTATTAGATTTAAGGTTAACAAAGGTTGGAGTACAGCGGTACTCCTTTTTTTATGCCCTTACATTACGTAAGGGCATAATCAGAACCTCTCTTAGATATGTTTATAAATAGAGAACGGGGATAAACGATTATCCCCGTTCGTCAAAGTTAAAAAAAACAACCCTTTGTCTAACCTTGATTCTTTATTTTTTCATATCGATGTATTTCTTCATCGCTTCCAGATAGTAGTAGTCTGCATAATTCAGGGGTACATCTATCTCGGAACCGTGAGGCAGTGAACCGGTGGAGTGCATTAGCACGTAACCTTGATTGCTGCCTTTGGCAGACAGGTAACCGGGACCGGAAAGGCTTTTCAGAATAGTTTCGGCATAGTCTGAATATTTCTTTCCGTCGGGTACGAAAGTACTGAGTTCTAAAAAGGCAGATGCTGTTACAGCAGCGGCAGAAGCATCGCGCGGAGTCTTTTCGCCTGCCGGAGCGTCATAATCCCAATAGGGAATAAGGTCATCGGTCTTTACGCGTTCCATAATCATGTCTGCAATGTGGACGGCTTCTTGCAAGAATGCAGTATCCTGAGTCTCACGATAACAGGACGTGTAACCGTATACGCCCCATGCCTGTCCGCGCGACCAAGCCGACTCCGCGTTTTTACCCTGATGCGTTTGTTTTATTTCCACGCTTCCGTCATTGTTGTAGCTGACTACGTGATATGAAGTGTAGTCGGGGCGGAAATGATTTTTCATTGTGGTTTGTGCATGCTTTACGGCTATATCCTTATATTTATTGTTTCCTGTCAGTTTGGATACGTTGAATAACAAATCCAGATTCATCATATTGTCAATGATGACGGGGAAGTTCCAGGTACCGAAGTCCCATGAACGGATGCAACCTATTTCCGGATTGAAACGGGCGCACAAGTTGTCCGCTGTTTCCACGAGTACGGCTTTTATGGTATCGTTGGGAGCCAGACGGAGAGCATTGCCGTAGCTGCAGTTCATCATGAAACCTACATCATGCGTACCTGTCAGCTTTCGTACCGGATTCAGTATATTGGTGTATTCGACAGCACGTTTTTTCAGCTCTTCATCACCGGTCATTTCGTAGGCATACCAAAGGCTTCCGGGGAAGAAACCGCTGGTCCAGTCGTAAATTCCGCAAAGATGGCGTTGTCCTAATTGCAGGGCTGCCGGGTTGGGACGCAAGGAGTCAATGTAAGATTTGTTCTCACGCTGCAATTGCGCATCAAGGAAATTGATGTCATAGCCGGCATAGATGGAACGCGGCAGTTTGTCTGTTCCGGACAGCTCCTCGGCTGTCAGTTTCAGTTGATAGGAAGCGGCATCAAGTGCATTGCTAATCCAGGCTTCTTCTTGAACCGGTGTGTTTTTACAACCTGTCATACCTACGAGCAGGGCGGTTGCAAATAACAAAGAGTTTCTTTTCATGTTATTAAATATTTAGTGATTATCGTTTGTTGACAAAAGTATGGATATTCAGGAAATATTTTGTACAAGATTGTCGAAAGCAACTTAGACATAGTTCAAAGGCATATCACTTTTGTCGAACACGGTTTTAATTCTGTATTTTCTTACTATGCGGCATTATTTTCCTTGTAATTTCTTGACTTGAAAGTCTGTGAATAGTGTATGGTTTTTCAGTAGCCGCAGGCCGAAATGTCCATCCCCCTCATTGTCTTTTATGGGCAACCGGAACAATTCTTCACCATTGACGCGATAAGTTGTGATTCCCTTTTCTACACGAATCCGGATGTCATACCATTTATTGGGCAGTAACAGATGCGCTTTGTCCGTATATTCTTTGATTACGGGGCGTGCCACCGCATCGTTGGTGTCTGCCGCTTTGGCAAAGTATTGACGGAAGCGGGTGGTGGAGTTATGGTTCCCACCATACCCCACATAAAACAGGCTCAATGTCTTGTAACGCTGAAAGATTCCGTTTCTCCATCCGCTGCGTGCAAAAAGATTGTCGGGATGCTCCGGATCATTGGCTCCCCAGAAGCAGTTCAAGTCGCTAAGGCGGTCGTATTTGCCGCCTTGCATCAACATCTTCACGCGATAGCTGATTTCATAGTCTCCGGTGATGCGCCGGTTATACCACAGTGTAAGACCTTTCGGAGCGGTAATTTCCAATGTATCACCCGATACGAGGATTTTTACTTCACCGGAGTGGTCTTCTGTTGTCCAATCCTTTAAGGCCACCTGTGCCTGGGCCATGAATGGAAGTAACATTAATATGCTTCCTAATACGAGTGTGTGAAGGTTGCTTCTTGCCATAAATGTTGTTTTATTACAGTTGATATTTTAATGTCTGCTTTTTCCCGTTGAGGCTGACTTCCACTTCCATGGCATCGGAACTGTTGTTCTTAATCTTGGCTTCCATTTTCGGGAAGTCTTTTGTGCTCTTGGCAGGATAGATAACGGTTACAAACTGTACGTTTTCTTTCTCTTTCTTTTCCGTATTGAACGAAACTGCGGTACGTTCGGTACGTTGACGATAGGCGACTGAGTACCAGCCTTCTTCTTTCTTCAGCGTTGTTTTCTTGGGAACGAAGCATTGTAATTTTACTTGGCTTTCACCTGCAAAGTCTGAAGAAAGCGAGAACGTTTTAGCGTCAATATCAATGTCACCGTCACATAACTGATAATGCAGGTTTACATTTCCGGTGGCGTTTCCTATCGCTTCATCCACGATAACGAAGTATTGCCGGTTCACGAAGAATACGGAGCGACGGTGTTTCAAGCCTTTATAACTCGGGTTCTCCGTAACCAATATTTGTACATCTCCTTCCGGTTTCCACAACTTGGTTACTGACTCTGTGGTTTCCAGATTTTTATTATCCAAAGTCAAAGTATTATGTACGGCAGTCTGCCTGAACCAGTTGCGCAGCTTCATCACTTCCGCCCCGCCGGCATAGATGTACGAACCGGAGTCGGGGAACAGGTTCTTGCCGTTAAACCACAACTCGAAAGTTCCGTTGTCCGGTTGGCAGTGCCATTCGCCCTTAGGACCGGCTTTCACTACCATTACAGTAGCGTCCTTCTTCCAGCCGTTTCTAAAGGCGAAGAAACCGGACTTCAAGAAACCTTTGGAAAGGTTTGCCGGAGCTTCTCCCTCTTGCCCGTTGGTTGCAAAGTAGCGTATCTGTTTGTTTTCGGGGAACAGTTTGAGCCATTCTTTATAATTGGCTTGTTCTGTTTGCGGGTCTCCTTTTTTGGCATCACTGAAACAGGGATTGGTGTAGTCGGGGTAACAAACGTTCATGTAGAACATAATCATGGATTCAATCGTGTTGATGTAATGAGCGGGAAACTCATTGCGGAATCCGTTAACGTCCGCCATACGCAGTGCTTTGCAGAATATCTCTATACAAGCTAAATGGTAGTGCAAATCCAGCTCGAACTGACCGCCGTCCGGGTAAACCTGTACTTTTATTTCCCTGTTCAGGATGTCGATACCGCTTTTTCTCCATGCTGCCGCTTCTTTAAATTCCGGGAAGAAAGCGCCGGCGGCCAGCATACGTTGCGCTTCAAACAGCAGATGATTGCCTTGGTCCGAGTAGTTGCCGAGGATGTGGACGGCATGTCTGTGATAGTTCACCAGAAACTCTGTCAGGAAGGCGGGGGTAAACGAGGGGGAGTTGATAAAGAGTGTAAACTGGTTGATTTGGTCTTGCAGACGGTGGCTGGTTTCCAACGGACGCCACGCGAAACGTACATTCTCGGCATCTCCTTTCACCTCTCCGGTGCTGGCAAGTTCAAACTCTTCTTTGGTGACGGTGGTCAACGGGTTTTTCTTCACCCAGTCGAGGTATTGGAAAGTCCATTCCTTGGCGTACTTCTCATTACCCGAAATACGATAAGCCTTACCCATAGGGGTAAACCATTTGTGGCGGTGGAGTTGCCAACGCAGCTCATTGTCTTTCACCGGCCAATATTTCCAGTTAATGTCTTTTCCGTAATTGAAGGCGGGCTGATAACCGTCGTGCACGTAGAATGTGTGCTCCAGTGCTTCGTCCGCCCATTGCTGCTCACGTTTGTTGATGGTGATATTGCTTAAGTCGATTGCCGGGTTGACAACGCCGGTGCGGTGGCGGTAATACTCCAAAAGCGCTTGCGCCGCAGCCTCTTTCTTTCCTTGTCCGTAAAGGTCTTTCACTTTTTCCAAACCGGGATAGTTCAGGTTCAGCTGTGAAAAAGCCTCTTCATTGATGGATTGTGCCTGTAATGAACAGGATAACATACAAATCAAAAGTACAATAATGTGTCTCATGTAGTTGGTTTATTAGTAATTATGAATATTGTTTTTTTATTTTATTGCAGTCCGAAGAAGTTCCGCCCTTGTCCGTCAACGGGACTTATAACAGGAATGGCACCTCCTTCGGTAGTCAGGACAACGGTCTCTCCCTTCTTTAAATCTAAAGAGTACTCTCCTTTTCCCGTTGGAGTAAGTGTGGCGTGGCCAAGTTTTACTATTGGTTTCACCATATCTGTACGTAAAATACAGGGTTCTCCTGCAAGGCTTTTGATACGGATGCAGGTTGTCTTTCCATCTTTCCGTCCGGCAGACACGAGAAATGCGCCTTCCGTCCTTAAATCTTCGAACTGCACATCTCCCCATTGGGAAGGTACGGCAGGGAATACGCGTATCTTTCCGCCCCAACTTTGAAGCAGCATATCGTGTATGCACTGTGCGCCGGACAGGGGAGTCTCAATGACCGGGCCGCTTTCCATATACATGGTATTGGGGCGCAGCGTACGGGCAAACAGGCCGTTCAGCTTTTCCAACGCTTTGTCTCCCTCGCCAAACGCTGCATACAGTGAGGAAGCTCCCGTGTAAGTGTATCCGAGGATATTTCCCGGCAGGCTGTGCCAATGTTCCACAGATTTTTCCATGAGTTCTTTGCTGCCGCTTTGTTCAGCATTCAGTAAATAGAGCGGGTAGAACATCAGCAGATGCGAGTAATGGCGGTGCGAACGGCTAAAAGGCACATCTTTGCCTATCATCATGCCGTTTTTATCTTGCGGATAGTCGGTCAGCTTTTCTGTGACTTCTTTCCAGCGGGGTATCAGTTCATCGTCAACGGACAGGATTCGGGTGGCTTCGAGCAGTGTGTTGCATCCCCAGCGTAGTAATGCGATGTCGTAATTGCAATCCTCGGCAGTACCGTATTCGGGAGAGAAAGTCCTTTTCAGGTGCAGTTTGCCTTGTTCGTCTTCTTTCAGGAAAGGAAGGTAGAAATTAATGGCGCGTCTTAATGTCGGGAACAGGACATCCCTCAGTATTGTCTCGTCCATGCTGAAACGGTATTGCAGCCAGATATTATGGCAAATCCACGGTAAGTTTCCTACTTGGGCTTTCTTTTCGGTACCGGGTACATTCACCATTTCTCCTGCCAAGCTGAAATCAGTGGCAACGGGCAGTGCCGCTGCATCTTTCCGGTAGGCTTCGGGGACATTGCTTATCAGATTCTTCAGATTGCTGCCGATTGCGTTGACCAGCGGCATTCCCAGCTCCAGACGGTTGGAAGCATATACCGACCAATAGCTTAGTTGTACATTCAGGTTCCACCACGCGTTGGGCCAGGGAGTAAGCACTTGCCAGGGACCGCTGTTGTCCAGCAAACCGCCGCCAATACGTGTTGCGGATGCAAGTTTGTACATTTGCGCCCAATAGAAGTTCTCCTTCTTTTTGTCGGGCAGGCTTACGAAGCTCTGCGGGTAGTAGCTGTGCCACCACTCCCGGTGAGCCTTTAGGAGAGCCGGCAAGTCGTTTTCTTGCAGATTAGCCAATGCTGTTTCCACTTTTCGCATAGCATTCGTTTCCGGAAATGAATATGCGTTGCTTATGATGAGGACGCTTTTATTATTTTTCCTTATCTCTTTCCAAGCCGTGGCTGTACCGCCGCCGGCAAGCAGAGGCTGCCAACAATAGTTCACTCCGTTGCGTGCGGATAACTGTGATACGGGATTGGATATATAATCCTTTTTAAAATGTTTTTTACTTTTTATGCGGATAGCGTTCAATTGTCTTGGCGAGTCCGTATTCTCCGGATAGAATTTCCAGATGAAATCCTTTTCTCCTTCCGTAGCTTCGGCTTCAACGATGATGTAGGGGTTTTCGGAGGTGACGCAGGCTTTCAGTTTTATCTCTCCTTTAGTGGTGCGGATACATCCGGTGGTTTCTGCGTTCCATAAGCCCAGTCTCATGTTTCCGGATTGTATTTCTCCTGCAGGTTGCAGGAGGAAATAGCCGATAAGCAGACGGCATCTCCCGTAGATGCTTTTATCATCGGCGCGACGGTCGTGTACCATGCTGTTGCCGATGTCTACCCGTATGGCGTTTTTGCCGGGTTCTTTACAGATATAAGTCCCCATACTGCCGTTTCCCATAAAGGGGGCTTCATACCATGTTTGGGGGAGCCGCGTCCAAATCATGTCCTGTTGGGACATGAAATTCTTCCAGTCTATTTGGCAGTGGCAACAAACAGTTATGCACCAGACTGTGATGGAGAATAAAAGAAGTCTTTTCATGTGTTATAGATTCGTTATCATATGTTTTTATAGTATATGTTTTCTCTTGTAACAAAGGTAACAGATTATTAATGAAATGAGGTTTGATAATGTCGAAAGGTCTTGCATTATATTATGCTGCATTTTTAATTTTGTCTCATGAAGTTTTAGAATTGTGCAATTCTATATAAAAGCAAGGTATGTTATGGTATACTCAATCAGATTAAGCCATAACATACCTTTAAAACTTCAGAATTATTTAGAGCACTTCAATATTCTGGTTTATTGATGTCTTAGTTATATCCGGGATTATTTTTTCCCTCTAATTTAGGATTACTTTGTATTTCTTTCAAAGGTATGGGAAACAATTCATGTTTTCCGGTTACGAAATTTTTGTATGCCGGATAACTGTCATTGGCGTTGATAGGTTTATTTACTGCACTTTTGCTGCCAAACAATTCTAATGCCTCTTTCAATATTCCCCAACGGATAAGGTCATACTTGCGTTGTCCTTCAAATGCCAGTTCAAATGCCCGTTCCCAATAAAGGGCCGTACGGAATTTTCCGGCATCATCAGCGTCGCTGATGAATGGCAGGTTGTACACTTGAGGAGCTTTCACTAAACTCGTATAATTGCTTGGGGTGATTTCTGTCGCTTTAGCACGGGTACGGACTTTGTTCAGCAATGTCCATGCCATTGGCGTGTCTCCTGTTTCATTGTAGGCTTCGGCAGCCATCAACACAACATCGGCATAGCGTAGCGGGCAATAGTTCACATCAGTACTATTCGGGTTCTTATAACCTATTGGCATCCATTCGCGACGCCATTTTCCCGGATACCATCTGTTGGATTTGTTTTCAACTTTTTTATGATTGTAAGATTGGGTGTCCCATTTGTACATATATGTACAAACCATAACATCACGGCGTACATCAGAATTTTCAAAGAAATCTTTCCATTCGGGTACAACCCGGAAGAATGCATTGGCCCGTCCCATGAAATTAGCTGTTTCTGTGGGTTTGATTACAGGGGCTACTACTTCCGGACCGTTATAAGTTCCCCATACTCCCTTTCCCTGAGTTCCATCAGGAGTGAAGTAAAATGCAATCTCAAAAAGATTTTCTTTAGAGTTGATAATACCGGCGGATACATCCTTAAATAATCCGTCGAAACCATTAGGATAGAAATCATGGTATTTGTTTGCTTCAAAAGCCTCCCATTCTTTAATAACTGCACCGAAGTATTCTTTTCGTTTTGCATCATCGGGGCGGGTCAGGTTTCCGTCTTGTTGCAAACTGTAGCCGGCACGTTGTAGATACACACGCATTAATAGAGCTCTTGCAGCCCCTTGCGTTGCTCTCTCAGGAGACGAGGAAGCGTCAGCCCACGATAAGTTGTTTTTAGCGAAATCCAAATCTTTGATTATTTCATCGTAGATTATTTCACGGCTTGTACGTCCTTGAAATGTAGATGCATAGTCAGAAGTGTAGGTAGTCTTAAAAGGAACATCTCCCCAATATTTAACCAAGTCAAATGCAAGGAACGCACGTAAAAAGCGAGCTTCAGCTACCAATGCTTGTAGTGCTTTATTCTCTTCATAGCCCGGCATTGATTGAATACCGTCAATGGCATAGTTTGCCCGATCAATGCCCTGATATTTATAAATCCATATATTTTGAATCCATGCATTGGACGGAGTGAGTACATAGTGAGCTATGTCTCGACGTATATTATCAATATTGGTTCCGTTCATGTAATAGGTATCGTCTGAAGCCGGGGTCACGGTTTCTACAGAGCCATAATGATCGGAATGTTCTATGGAATGATAGATACCGTAAATTGCCATTTCTGCTTTAGATTCAGAGGTAAAGAATTGCTCTTTCTTGTAGGAAGAATCCGGTTCTTCTGTCAGCGTATCTTCGCATGAGGTAAGCCCTGCCAAGAATAAGGTCGAAGCTATGTATAGTAAGTGATATTTTTTCATTGATGTAATCTTTTAAAGTTTAGAATGCTACGTTAATACCAAAGATGAATGAACGGCTGCGGGGATATGCGCCGGAGTCTACGCCCGGAGTTAATCCGCTTGCCATGGTAGAAACTTCCGGGTCGAAGCCGGAATATTTGGTCCAAGTTGCCAGATTGTTACCTGTTGCGTATAAACGCAGGTTGCTCAGCCCGATGTGGCTAATCATCTTCTTAGGGAATGTGTATCCTAATGTTATATTGCTCAGTTTGAGGAAAGAAGCGTCTTCTACAGCCCATGAGTGGATATAATTGGCGTTATCGAAATAGGCTGCTGTGGTTTTGCCGATATTCAGTTCTGCCAGTTCCGTAGGATCGGTTACTGTCTCTCCTGCAGCATTGATGGTCATCCAGCGATTTGCGCTGCTCATCGTACTCAGTGCGTTCTTATTTTTGTCCCCTATCTTGGAGTTAATCAGTTTAGTTGCGTTGAAAACTTCATTACCATAGCTGAATGTAACGAATATACTTAAGTCGAAGTTCTTGTAGGTAAAAGTGTTGTTTAAACCGCCATAAAATTTGGGGCTGGCATTGCCTATTACAGTTTTATCCTCTTCCGTAATAAGATTATCCTCGCTTCCATCCAGATTTTTAAATTTCCACATACCGGGTTGGATGTTTCCTTTGTTTCCGGTATACGGAATACCGTCTTTGAGCGTATAGGTTTTCGTTGCAGCATCATAATTGAAGTCACTGACTTGGTATAAACCATCTGTTACGTATCCGTAGAATTGTCCGATAGGAGCTCCTACAGCCAATCTATGGGTATTCAAGTTAAAACCGAATTTTGCTTCATATAATTGTTCCGCTTCACCTGTCAATGCTTCTACTTTATTCTTGTTGTGTGAAAGGGTCAAGGCAGTATTCCATGTGAAATCTTTTGTGGAAATATTGGCTGAATTGATGGTCAGGTCGATACCTACATTCTTTGTTTCACCGGCATTGATTACCATGGTTTGAAAACCGGATGAATAAGGCAGTTGTGCGCTTAATAATAGATTGCTGCTTTTGTTGATATAAAATTCGGGCGAAATAGTTAAGCGTTGGTTGAAGAAACCGAAATCCATTCCTAAGTTAAATGTCTTGTTTGCTTCCCATTTCAGGTCGGGGTTGGGAATCTGGGTCGGTGCGTATCCGGAGACGGTAGCATCTCCTAATGATGCTACGATAGAACCTAATATGGCCAAACTATTGTAGCTGCCGATACGGTTGTTTCCGGCTAAACCATAACCGATACGGAATTTCAAGTCAGAGAAAATATCCAGTTTTTTGATAAATTCTTCTTCTCCTAAACGCCAGGCGGCTGATACGGCAGGAAAGTATCCCCATTTATTATTCTTACCGAATTTGGAGGAACCGTCTGCACGGAGAGAAGCGGTGAAAATGTATTTGTCTGCAAAATCATAGTTGGCACGTGCAAAGAATGAAATTAATTTGTCATCATAGTTTTCATTGGATAAAGGAGTGCCTGCCTTACCTAAAGACATATCGCTTAAGCCTATTTCATCGTTGGGAAAGTCGGTAGCACTTGCTTGGACATAGCGAGACCAACGATTAACGTATTCTTGTCCTGCCATTACTGTAAGACTGTGCTTATTGAAATCCTTGCTATAAGTCAGCACGTTGGAAGTTTGGAAACTACTGTTTTCAGTATTTCTGATACGACCATTGATGCTTGAACGCTGTGCTATTCTGGATTCAGCTCCATAGAAAATAGAATTTCTATAAATTTGATAACGCATACCGGTTGTGTTACGGAATGTCAGTCCATCTATAATTTTGACAGTAAGGCTTCCGTTGGCTTGGAATGTGCGGTACTCTTTGTCATTGGTTTCTTCTCTTGCAGAAATTAAAGGATTCTGCATGACGTTTCCGCTGTCATCAGCCAAAGCGGGGTCTTCTCCTGCTAACAAATCGGTATCGTTTCCGGTAATACCGATGGTTGGACGATATTGTAAGATGTGTGTCATCTTATTGAATCTGGCTTCCTTGTTTGAAGTACCTTCGTTTGTGCCATCTCCGGAAGTACCTACACCATAGATATTCAACTGGTCGAAGCTGATACGGGCTGTGGCAGACAACCATTTATTGATTTCACTGTTGACGCTGAGTGAGATATTATGTTTTGAATTGCCACTATATACCATAGCTCCTTCATCTTTGAAGTAACTGTATGCCATACTGTATTGTGTCTTTTCGCTTCCACCTTGAATACCGACACGGTAATTTTGGGCAATAGCGGTACGTCCTAATGTCTCTTCTTGCCAATCAATTCCTTTGCGGTTTTTGTAATTGGCCTCAATATCGCTGAACTTACCGTAGCGTGCTTCCCATTTGGTTGTTTCTTCGGCTATATCAGAAGCTTTTCCTATGGTTCTTTCGTAGTCTGCCAATACATATTCGTAGGGGGAGAGTACATCCAACTTGCTTGCCAGTTTCCGAATGCCGAAATAACTGTCAAATGTAACAGTAGCTTTCCCTTTGTTTTTCGAACCGTTCTTGGTAGTGATTACCACAACGCCATTGGCACCGCGAGCTCCATAGATAGCGGTAGCTGAAGCATCTTTCAAAATATCTATGGTTTCTATTTCAGCGGGATCTAATGTAGACATTCCATCTTCTGTAGGAAAACCGTCGATGACATATAAGGGTTCGTTGCTTTGAGTAATAGAGATACCACCGCGAACACGAATTGAGATAGATGAACCGGGAGCGCCTTCACTCTGTGTCACCTGTACACCGGCCATACGTCCTGCCAATGCTTGGGTAACGTCTGATGTCGGTATTTTCAGCAGGTCTTCACTTTTCACTGATGCTACGGATCCTGTTAAGTCTTTACGTTTCACAGTAGCATAACCGATTGCAACTACTTCATCCAGCATTACGGCATCTGCCTTTAAAGTAACATTGATGTTTTTTTGTCCGTTGACTTTTACTTCTTGCGAGGTCATTCCTACATACGAAAATACTAATATGTCTTTTGACGCATCATTTACTGTCAAGGTGTATTTACCGTTTACGTCAGTGACAGTTCCCGTTCCGGCAGCTCCTTTAATGGTTACGCTACCGCCGATCACTTCATATCCTTCATTGTCTATCACAGTACCGGTTACTTGCATCTTTTGTGCATAAGCGGCAGATAAACCTGTAAGGAGGAAAAATAGAATGAACAGAATCTTACATTTCATAATACTTTTGCTTAATAAGGTTAATAAAAATGTTTGTTTATCATATTGCCAACAATATTTGTCAGCATTGGCAAAATAAATAAATCCGCATTTAAGTTAACTTCTCTTCTGTTTGAAAAGGTTATATCCTTGTAGGAAATAGTTCAATCTTGTATGAAAGAAGTTTAATGTTGTAGTATTATGTAATGAATAATATCTTTTTATTCTGTATGCATCCTTACTTTCCGTATTCTGTGGGTAAGTAACCGAAGTATTTCTTGAAGCTGGTTGAGAAATAAGAAGGAGTGTTGAATCCTACCATTGTACTTATCTCGGCCACTGTATATCGTTTTTCTTTAAGTAATTTGCAAGCCCGGTTAAAACGTATTTTACGGATGAAGTCATTTGTTGTATCTCCGGTCAATGCTTTCAATTTTGAGTGCAAATTAGAACGGCTCATGCATATTTCGCGGGCAAAATCATCGGTAGAGAATTCTACATCGTCCATATGCTTTTCTACAATGGCGACTGCTTTTTTCAGTAAATCCTCGTCCATTGCATTGAGCGCCACTTTTTCCGGTTCCACTTCCAAAGAGTTGGAATAGTGTTCAATGGCTCGATAACGTGTACGGAACAGGTTTCTAATTTTCGTTGCAATCACTGCCATTGAGAATGGCTTGGGAATATAGTCGTCCGCACCTACCTGCAATCCTTCCAGCTGCTCTTTCAAGTCTGTTTTGGCGGACAGTATGATGATAGGGATATGGCAGGTACGCAGATTTTGTTTTATCTGCTTGCATAGCTGTAAACCATCCATAACGGGCATCATGACATCTGTTAATATAAGGTCTATCTCTTGCTCTTTGATGGTAGCCAGCGCTTCTTCTCCATTGTCAGCTGTCAATACACGATAACTTTTGCCTAATTCATCACTGAGATATTGACGGATGTCCGGATTGTCTTCTACTATGAGAATATTCTCTTTTCGTTTCTTGCTGTTTTCCTCTGTCTCTTCTTCTGTTGCCGTTTTTTCATCCTCTGTATCGACGATGTACATATCTTGGTTGTTGGTAGTATATGATTGCTGTTCTCCGATAGAATCCGTCAGGGTGGCTATTTCTCCCGGTTGGTATGCGCTTTCCTCCGTTGGCAGATAAATGGAGAAAGTACTTCCTTCTCCTTCCCGGCTTTCCAGTTCAATCCGACCATGATGCAGGTCTACGAGACGTTGCACCAGTGATAATCCTATGCCGCTTCCCATATGTTCGCTGTCCGCCTGATAGAATCGTTCAAATATTTTAGCCTGCTTGTCAATGGGGATTCCGTTTCCGGTGTCCTTCACTTGCAGCAACAATTCTTTTTCGGTTTCTTTTAGCGTCACTGTGATACTCTTTCCCTCATCGGTGTATTTGAAGGCATTCGAGAGCAGGTTGTTGACTATCAGCTCCAAATAGTTGGGATCACAGAGAATATCCTTCCCTTCTACTTCCGAAGAGAGGTTATAAACTATCTTTTTCTTTTGTGCCAATCGGTCATAGAATAAGAAATCTTTTTCGATGACTGTATGAATAGGAGTACGTCTTACTTTGAGATTGAACACTCCCAGTTCTGCACGTCGGTAGTCCATTAACTGATTTACCAAATGCAGCAATCGGTTTGTGTTTCTCTGTATATGGTCCAGTTGTTTTCGCTGCCACCGGTCGTTCACCTTATCCAACATTTCTTGCACGGGAGCCAGAATCATAGTGAGTGGCGTGCGCAGTTCGTGCGAGATATTTATGAAGAACCGTAGTTTCATTTCATTCACTTCTTTCTGTCTTTCTTTGTCTACCCGTTCCATTTGGAGCTCTGCTTGCATACTTTTGCGCATCCAGAAATAGCGGAATATGAATATTGTGATGGCGATAAAAGTTACAATGAATAACAGTATAGCCCACCAAGTCTTATACCATACCGGCAATACTATGATTTCCAGCTCTGTGGGTTTCTCATTCCATTTACCGTCGCTGTTGGCGGCTTTTACTAAGAACCGGTAAGTTCCCGCCGGGAGGTTGGAGTAAGATACGGTACGCCGGTTACCTGTGTAGTACCATTCTTTGTCATATCCTTCCAGTATATAGGCGAAAGTATTATGTTTGCCTGATATATAGTTGGGTACAACGAAGTCCAGGGAGAACATTGATTGTTTTGCAGCGAGGGTTATACTGCGGGTTTCGCAGATATTGGTTTTCAGTATGCGGGTATCGTCTCCCGGTATGACTTTCTTGTTGAAAAGTCGTAACTGGGTGATGGTAACCGGAGGGGTATACGGATTGTCTACAATTTCTTCCGGCTGAAATGCGGTGATACCTCTGATTCCGCCAAAGTACATCTTGCCATTGGCTGCACGGCAGTATGCGGATGCTGCAAATTGGTTACTTTGCAGTCCGTCGTTGCTGGTAAAGTTACGGAACTTTTCAGTTTTGGGTTGGAAACAGCTTAATCCTTTATCCGTACTTATCCACAGTTTTCCTTCACGGTCTTCCAAAATACCAAAGACTACATTATTGGGCAATCCTTCTTCTGTGGTATATTGTTTGCTTGTTTTGTCTTTTTCATCGAAACGGTAGATTCCGTTACGTGTACCAATCCAGAATATGCCGTCGTGTCCCTCGTATATGCTGTTGATAAAACGATGGTTCAGGGGAGAGTCCGAAGGCAATACCGGGATACTTTGTAACTCGTTGCCGTCTTGTGCGTAGACAATGACTCCCGTTTCACTTCCAAACCATAAACGTTGCTTGCTATCCTTGAATACGGTAGTGATTCGTGTACTTTTGAATGGCTTGCCGTCTTTTTCGGCGGTAACAGGGGTGAATGTCTTTTGTGAAGGATTGAAACGGACTACTCCGCCTAAGGTTCCTACCCAATATTCGCCATTGCCGATAGGTACGATGGCATAAATACTTTTTGTCGCGATTCCTGACGGATAAGGGATGGTAAGGGTTTCAATGCGGCCGGTATTACGATGCAACACACTGATGCCGCCTGCATGTACACCGATATAGACCTTGTTTTGTCGTTCGTCTACATAGATTGTCTTTACGTCATTAGAACCCAACCCGTCTTTGGGAGTATAATGGGTGAATGTATTGGTTTTGGAGTTATAGAAGTTGACACCGCCACTGTTTGTTCCAATCCATAAATTGTTTTCCTGATCCTCTACTATACAATTAATTATGTTGTTGTTTAGGGAGTTACGGTTAGGTACAGATTGTATTTTTTGAAAACGGCCCTTCAACGGGTGATAATAATTCAGACCTCCGAAAAATGTTCCCAACCACATTCCGCCTTGTGAATCGGCGAATATGCTGCGGATGGAGGTTTGCGACAAGCTTCCTTCTCTCAGAGGGTTGCTTTTGTATATTGAGAAGGAATCGCTCTCTTTTTGGTATATGTTGAGGGAATTGATAGTACCCACCCACAGCCGGTTTTGTGTGTCCAGTGACAATACACGTATGTAGTTGGAACTGATAGGGTGTGTGCCTCCCGGTGTCGCTGTATATTGCTTGGTTTCGTTGTTGAACGGGTTTACAAGGAATAATCCGTTTCCTTCGGTTCCCACCCATAACAGAGTGGGGGATTGTTGTAGCACGGCGGATATATGTTTCCCTTTCAAAATCTCAGGTGCAACGCTTGTGATTGTATTTTGTGAGATAGAATAAGAGAACAGGCCTTCTCTGCTACCTATATAAATATAATCTCCCTGACGGTTGACGGATGTAGGGCTAATGGTAAAGATGTCCGGATTAAGCTGAGATTTGGAGAACGATTGGGTGCGGGTATTGAACAAGACAAGTTCTCCGTCCGTATAGATAAGCAACAGTTCCTCGTTGACTGTCACAATCTTATTGACAGGCATATTCTTGCCCTCTTTCTTGTATTGGAAATTCTGGAAACACTCTTTGTCAGTGTCATATAATGAAAGTCCTTCGTAAGTTCCAATCCATATTCTGCCTTGTTCGTCAGTCTTTAATGAGCGGACAATATCGCAACCCAAGCTTTGCGGGTCTTTTTCATTATGTTGAAATACCGTGAATGTATAACCGTCATATTTATTCAGCCCGTTGTAGGTGGCAAACCACATATTACCGTATTTGTCTTGGGTAATATCGAATACGGTACTTTGCGACAGTCCATCGTCCAGCCCGATATGGACAAAACTTATTGGTTCTGTGGTTTGTGCGTGAAGCGGGTAGATGAGTAGCCAAAATAAGATGGACAATAAGACAGGCTTTACCATGGTTTATTGATTGATAAGGTTTTGTAACAACAAATATAGGAAAAAATCTTCATTCCTGCCGGATAATGGCAATAATGAAGATTTTTTCTTGATAAAGTGTTGTAAATATAAGTTCTTATAGTTTCGTAACTTTATACAATTCTTTTCCATTGAGGAGTTGCAGGTATCTCAGCAATCCTTCCGTATAATAATAATCGGCATACGAGAGTGCCCCGTCCAGTTCACTGTTGCGCAGGAAGTTTCCGGTGGCGTGCATCAGGACAAAGTTTTCATGAGTTCCCGGCTTCGCCAGATAAGCAGGAGAAGACAGGCTTTTCAACTGTTTCTCACCGGCTTCAAAGTATTTCTTTTTCTGAGAAGAATAGGTGCTGAGTTCCATGAGTGCCGATGCCATAATGGCAGCCGCTGATGCGTCACGCATCTTTGAACGTTCGGGTGCGGAGTAATCCCAGTAAGGAATCATGTCTTCGGGCATATTGGGATGGCTTAGCAGGAAGTCCGCAATCTTCTCGGCATGGCGTAGATACTTCCGGTCACCTGTTTCGCGATACATCATGGTGAAACCGTAGAGTCCCCATGACTGGCCGCGTGACCAAGTGGAGTTCGTAGTGTTGTCCGAGCCATTGTTCCAGTCGTATTTGCGCATAGCTCCCGTTTCCGGTTCGTAGTCCACAACATGCGGACAAGACATATTTTCGCGATAATGGTATTTCATGGTCTTGTCGGCATGAGAGACGGCAATCTGTCTGAGCGTTGTATCTCCCGATATTTTGTAGGCTTCCATGAGCAGTTCCAAGTTAATCATGTTGTCTATAATGACCGGAAATAGCCAGTCGCGTTTTGCATCCGGTTCCCACGACATGATGAGGCCGGTTTTGTACGAATAGCGTGAGGCCAGCGTTTTGGCAGAACGGAAGATGATGTGGCGGTAGGTTTTGTTTCCGGTCAGCAGATAACCGTTTCCATAACAAGAGTACATTTTAAAGCCGATGTCGTGGTCAAAGGCATTGTTCTGTTCCCCTTCCATTAAGGCGGTGGCTTTCTCGGCACGTACTTTCCATATGTCTTTTCCGGTGTAGGTGTACAGATACCATAGCGTACCGGGAAAGAAACCTGCCGTCCAGTTTGTTTTCGGCTGTAATCCCTGTTGAATGGAGCGTGGAAGCAGTCCTGTTTTCATTACCTCTTTGTACATGGCTTCCGATTGTGTTTGTGCCACAGTAAAGGCGTTTTCCACCCATGTAGGTACCTCCTCCACTTGAAGGGGGGGTACTTGCTGGGCTTTTAGGATACCTTGGCAACCCAGTAGGGTTAATGCCAATAGCAGTATAGTTCTTTTCATGATACAATTCGTTTTTTGTTTATACGAGTGTATGTTACTCAATCATAAGGTGTTTCATCTCTTCGTCCATTTCCTTTTGGAACTCCTTTATCTTGGCGTACATCTGTTCTGCAATTTCAGGGTGTTGTGCTGCCACATCGTTGCTTTCTTTAGGATCGGTTTCCATGTCGAAGAGTGCAAGACCGATGTTTCCGCCTTTGGCTATCTGCTCTCCGGGCATTCCGTCTTTTCCGGGAGTCTTTACGATGCGGTAGCTATGTGGGGCTACGCATTTCCATTTGCCGTCACGCAGCGCTTCCACAATACCGTTGTATACGAAGTAGAAAGGCCGGTGACCGTTTTCTTTTCCGGTCAGGATTCCCCAAGCGTCTTGTCCGTCGAATTTGTTCATGCGCGGCATCTGTGATTGGGTGAGGTTTACCAGAGTGGGTGTGATGTCGAGGGCGGATAGGAATTGGTCGCTGACCTTGCCTGCGGGTATTACGCCCGGCATACGTACCACAAAGGGGACACGCTGTCCTCCGTCGAAGGTTGTTCCCTTACCTTCTCGCAGTCCGCCGGTGCTGCCGCCATGATTTCCGTAACTCAGCCAGGGACCGTTGTCGGAAGTAAACATGACGATGGTATTCTCATCCAGACCGTTAGCTTTCAAAGTCTTCATTATTTCTCCCACACTCCAGTCTATTTCCATGATTACATCCGCATAAAGTCCTTCACCTGATTTTCCTTTGAATTTGTCCGAAACGCCCAGTGGCACGTGCGGTTGGGTGTAGGGCAAATAGAGGAGGAACGGCTTTGCCTTATGGTCGTTGATGAAACGGATGGCGCGTTCGGTCAGTCTTGTCGTCATTTGATTGACGGGAGGGTTGTATTCTATTATACGGTCGTTGTCATAAAGCGGCAGTGCCGGATAGGCGTGGTCGGGGGCGGGATGATAAGGCCACATATCGTTGGAGTAGGGAAGACCGAAGAATTCTGTGAACCCATGACGCAACGGCAGGTATTCGGGTTGGTAGCCCAAGTGCCATTTGCCTACGAGGGCAGTGGCATAGTCATTCTGTTTCAGATATTCCGCCAAAGTGATTTCACTGCGTTTGATACCGTTTTCCGAAGTGTCGTCCACCACTCCCGGCACTCCTACACGTTCGGCATAGCGTCCTGTCAGCAATGCGGCTCGTGAGGGGGTGGAGGCGGCGGCTCCGGCATAGAAATTGGTGAACCGCGTCCCTTCGGCAGCCAGCTTATCCAGATTGGGAGTTTGCAAATTAGGACTGCCGTAACATTTCATGTCTCCGTATCCTTGGTCATCGGTCAGTAGGATTACGATATTGGGCCGGTGGACAGACCTGTTGTCTGTATTACCGTTTTCGGGTTGTGTAGTTTTGGAGCCGCTGCAGGATGATAGTCCTGCAGCCGCCAAACATACAATGGATAGTTTATTCATTGTGCGCTGTTTTTAAGTTCCTTCGTATTACTTCTTGGGTATGTTCACTATGATTGGTGTAGCTGCGTACAAGTCCGATTGATAGTTGTACTTCTCGGCGTCGCGGCTGTCCGGCAACTCTACCGTAACCTTGCTGCCTTTGCCTTCTGATATTACCGTAACGGTTTCACCTTCCAGCGGATACACGCCTTTGGTTCGGTAGGTGTAGGTTCCGGCAGGCAGTTGGGCGGAGGTGCTGAACGTCAGGGTTTGTTTCTGTCCGTCCGGCATGGGGTTGTTTACGGACAGTACCCATTCCTTACCGTTGTCACGCAACATAATTTGTGCAACATCGTTGGCAGTAACTGCGGTCTTTCCCACGGAGATGCTTCCGGGTTTGAAGAAAGCGTATTGCCAAGTCTTGTCGGCATCGGAGTACACGGCATGCGCCTTGCCGTCCTGCATATTGAATTCCAAATCTTTCAGCAAGGCTTCTACACGTTCCGGCATTTCTGCTGCGCTGACGTTGGGAAGTTGTACATAACGGTATGCGTTGTCCCAAGTTTGCCCCGGTTGTGCTCCATGACTTACGGCGACAATGAAGTTAGGCTTTTTGTTGGCTATCGTACGGTCGGTGATGTTTACTTCCTTACCGCTCTTTATCCGTAATGACAGTTTTTTCAGCGGTAGAATAACATATCCTTTGCCACCCTGATGCAGCCAGCATACGTCGTTTATCTCCTTGGCGATATTTACGGACTGTCCGGATTCTATCGTTTGCGTTTCTTCGCCGACGCACCATGTCAACGGGCTGTTCAATGCCGTCTGTTCAATGAATGTGGTAATCTCATTTCCTTGTCCCGGACGCAGACGGGCGATGTCGCTGCCCAAGGCGATTATTTTGTCCTCGATGAAGTGATAGCTCTTGAAGGCTGTGGCAGAGCTGTACGTTTCTTTAGGCAGATGATTGTAGATACCCATACCTGCTTTCCCATCTGCCAGTACACCCGAAATTTTATTTAGTCCGGGCAGCGATAATTGCGCGTGTCCTAACGGCATCGGATCGGTGCGCCACTCTTCCGTCAGTCCGGGCAGGGCGTGCCAGTCGAAGTTGCATATAACCTTGTCGGAATATTCGTTTCCATTCACTTTCACTTGCAGGATGCCATATCCCATATGCCATGAACGGCGTACTTTCTTGCTGAAATCCTCGGCGCCTACGGTACGTTCCGATTTCAGTTTCAGCGAAGCATAGAACGGAGCTTCATTTTCACCACGGCGGTGTACCAGATATTCATTAATCCAATAGGCATCTGTTCCCGAATATTCATAGGTATTCTCTTTCAGCTGTCGGCAAATATTTTTGAGTTCTTCTACTCCGGCCAGTTTAGAGCCTTTGTTTTGTGCATTCAGCATGGACTTTACAGCTCCGGTGTATGTTTTGGTTACGAATCTTTGCATATCATCTATGAAAGAACGTCCCGCAACGAGGAAGTCCATACGTTGTTTGTAGAACAGTTTCGGATATACATTCAGCAAGCGGTCCAACTGGAACTGGTAGTATTTATCGTCTATTTTGAATTTTGTGTTCTTGAAATAGCTGTATCCTTCATTACAATCCGTCAGCCATTCAAAACCGTAAGCCACCATGGCGGCATCGGTCGCATTGGCGATGTGATGCGATATGGTTCCGTCAGGTTGGAAGCCGGACTGTATATATTTGTGAGACACGATGTTATATTTAGTCATCCAACGGCTGACATCCGCTACAATGCCGTGCGGGCTCCATCCCGGTGAGTAGCTGAATCCTTTGAACGGTTGGTCGTGATAGAAATCGCTGTACCAATACTGTACGTAAGTCAAGGGACGGTTGTAGTCTGCCCAGATGATAGGCAATGCCAATAATGTACGTGAACGGTGGCCAAGGTTGGCGTCAGCCCATGCACCGGATGAGTAGATTGTATCTTGCAGTTCGCCCCAGCGGCCGTCGGGATTGTCTATGGCGCGGCGGCTTTCGATTTCCGAGAAGAAGATTTGCAGGTAGCGTATCAGCGCATTGTGTACCTTCAGGCAGGTTTCATCCTGATTGTGCATACCTTTCAGCAATTCGGGCATCAGGTGAAGTACGGGGACTACCAGCGGGTCGGTCAGAGTCCATTGGTGGGTGGGCGTTTGCATTCCTGCCATTTTGTGCGCTTGCAGCATACCGAAGCCGTCACCGGTGCAATTACCAATCGGCTTTCCGTCTACCATAACTTCGTTTCCCTCTACGGGTACGGAGTTGGTATAGGTCAATATCGCCTGATATAAGGTTTCTCTCAGTTCTTTCCGCTTTTCGGGGTCACCTTTCGGACCGTACACTTTGGAAGTGGCGTAGGAGTAACCCAATCCGCCTATTTGGTTGGCGACTTTCGCCCAGTCATATTCTATGGTTCCGCTTGGAGCATGGTCGTTGGTGGGGTCGAGGATGATTTTATAGTCTTGCGGGCGTCCTTGATAGCATTTTTCCAGTCCGGCAAACTTCCAGTTATTATTTTTCAGTTCTTCAATCTTGGCTGCCACTTCATCGTCCGAGTATTGGATACGCCCGTACAAACGATTGTTTTTAAGTGTTTTGGGAGTGTAGCGCTTGTTGAATAAACTCCATAAAGTCTCTTTTACAACTTTGACGTTGATATTGAATTTTTTCAGTTGCCTGTCACCGTCTTTCAAGGCAATGGTCAGGCGATGATTGGAAGGGGTGCTTCCTGTATTCTGGCCTTTGGCTACGGTAAGTACACCCATAATGCGTTTGGATAAGTCATATCGGGTTTCCAAGTTGAACATTCCATCCGCTTGTTTGAGAATCTCAAAGTGATAACCGGCAGGAATGGGGCTTGTCAGTACATCTTTATTCCTTTCCAGATGAATACGGCCGATTACTTCCGTTCCTTCCGGGCTGTTTACCGGAATGTCGAAATAATTGGCAAAGATTTTCTCTTCCTTTGATGCGGCGGACAGCATAGCGGGAAAGAGGAATAATACAATTAATAGATGAAGAATCTTGTCTTTCATGATGTTTTAGTTTTTTAGTTTTTCTTGCAAGGCAAAAGTAACGTATTCATCGGAAAGAGGAGTGTAATGTTGTTTTCCAAGATAGTAATATTCTTCTATTGTATTACAATTGTGTGCGACAAGATTACAATCTTGTCGGTATTAACGGTTAGAACCTGTTTGATTTACCTATTATTGCATAATTACCATTATTTTAAATCATGAATAATGATAATTTGTTATCACTCGTCACTTTTTGTTGTAATGCTTTAAGAATAAGTAGTTTATTAAGTGATATTAACGCTGTAAGAAGTGACGACCCCGCGTTTGGTCGTCACTTCTGAAAATAGAATATCAGGATTTTACAATTCGATAAACAGTTCCTTTGTTGGTGTGCCTGCTTTCCAAACTATTCTTTTTTAATATCCGTCCGAAATGCTTTGAATAACCTTCTGTGAACTTTATGTTACTATTCTTTGTATGCAAATACTCCAATATCTGTATTGGCGACATCCATATCCCTTCTTCTCCTTCTTCCGGCAAGCGGAAGTAACAATGGAACATTTGTTCAATCGGGCTGATTTGTTCGAATTCCCGGTTTGTCTCCTTCAAGACAGACTCATCCTCGTCGTCAAACCAGTAACGTTCGCCGTTCCTGACGGCTTGCATGGCTTGCGCATAGAGTTGGCGGTAGTTTATCGTCACATTCGTGTCAATGGGAGCCGTCACCTCCACACAGACAAAACGGCGGCTGCCGCTACTGTCCGTCAGCAAATCTTTATGGTTGCTCGTACCGATAAACGACGCATACCGCCTCATTTCCTGAATGCTGCTTCCGTAGGGCTTGCGCAGGTTGGCGACGGGCTTCTGCAACAGATGTTTCAAGAATCCCTGCTGATGGATGCTCACTTGGTCGAATTCGTCGATGTTCACCAGCAGGAAACGGCCCAGATACATCTCCGCGTCCCGCTTGCTTCCAAAGTCCAGACTGTCCGTATAGCCGAAGCGCAGTTCCGGCGGAAGGATGATGCGGCAGAAGGTGGACTTGCGGTAGCCCTGCGCACCAATCAGCAACGGTGACGTGCTGTTGGCGTGCATCTTGTTGCCAAGTCCCCGCCAGTGCGCCACCATGTTCAGAAACCAGCGGTAGAACAGTTCGCGCCAATACCGGTTGTTGCAGGGAACCAAATCGGCCAGCGCGCGGATGCGGTCTTTCCCGTCCCAACGGCCTACACCGGACAGATATTCCTCGACGGGATTGTACAACGGCACGCGGTTGGAGGTAAGGTAGCGGTTCACGTCCCTGTCCCATACACGCAATCCCTCCTGCAGGGCATCCATAGCCACGCTGTTGCGTGCGCGCTGGTCCATTACATGAAAATAGAAGTGGATGGAATCGCGTTGGCGGTATTCCAAGTCGCCCATCAGCTGGTTATACCGGAATTCATAGCGGCGTTCCATGAACTCGTCCAGTTTCAGTGCCGTACACTGTTCGGGCGTGAGGACGGGCTTCTTGCCGAATCCCCGGCATTCGCGGTAGAGGTTGTGCAGCGTGGCGCGCACCGTCTGTTCATCCGCTTGCCTGCGGTAGTGTATCATTACCTGCCGGACGGCTTCTTCTTCGGGGATGCCGCTCCCGAAGCATTGCTCGCCTATGGGGATGAGCAGCGGTTGGAAGTCGTCGCGGTCTCTCTGCCAGTTCTCCACCTCGTCCAGTGCACGGTTCAGCGCCGCTTCAAACAAGAAGGTGAAGGTCTGCGAAGATTCATAGCCCGGCTGCAACCGCTTCAGAGGATTTTTCTCCGCCAGCCTGTGTTGGCCGAATGTCTGTTCGCCGGGCATCGTCACCGGCTGTTCAAGACAGAAAGGAACGGCATCGGGGGCGAAATAGGGCGTCTCGTCCAGCGTCATGCGGAAAGTATCGTTATGCGAAGGTTCTTTCAGTGTGAGGGGAAACGGAAGCAGGGGTTGGTAACACTGCACCGCCATGCGGTAGGCGTGTGCATGAAACAGGGCAATCTCTTCTTCCCGTTGCGGCAACCTGCCGTCCGGCAGGGCGAACAGCGCCCATATCTTTACACTCCGTCCGCTGCTTCCCGCAAAAGCGGCATAAGTCTGGGGTAGCAATGCCGCCTGTTCTTTCACCTGTTCCACTTCGGACAGTCCGGATAGCCCGCCCGCATCCAACAGCACGATGCCGTTGTAGCGTTTCATCCGCCGCTCTCCCTCGCGGGTACGGCCGTACTCCATGGCGGGGCATATGCGGGGAAGTCTGTCGACGGATTCGTATGCTCCGCCGTCGGTGCGGCCCGTATATTCCAGCATGGCACGCAATCCGCTGACATACCGGGCTTTGGTTTCCGACTTGATTTTGGCAATAAAAGTGTCTGTATCGCAGGTGCTGATACTTTCCGTGCCTGCGTCACGGTTTTCCTTGATAAAGGTAATTTTCATCCGATGTTGTTTGTTTTGAAAATTGTTGAGGATAAGAGCGTCTCTCTTAGCGTCTGCAAGGTACGCATAAAATGGGCTGAAAGCAAGTAAATACGTCCTTTTGTTTTGAGAATTATCCTCCTTGCCCGTCACCGGAAATAAATAAGAAAAATTGAAAAATATATCGTCTGAAACTTGACTTTGCCTTGTGGATTTTGTATCTTTACAAGTACTAAAACCTCGTTTTCCAATTGCGGGCCGAAGAGCCTCCAACTGCGTGCCCGACGGCCCGCAACTGCCAACCGGAGAGCCCGCAACTGCAAAACGAGGTTTTGTTATAAGCATATCGGGGTTTTGCCATAGGCATACCGGCATTTTCGATGAGGCTGACGTAGAAAACCAACGGTGCGATTTTAGAAATAGAAACTAAAAACAAAAAGAACAATGGCAGCAGAGTATGACTTCCAAAGAAAGCCCAACCCGAAAGGGGACGGCGAGTTACAACCCATGTATCCCCGCATCGTGAACAAGGGTACTATCACCACGAAACGTCTGATTAGCGACATATCGCAGGCAACCAGCTTCACCCCCGGAGACATCGAGGGACTGCTGGCGGCATTGGAAGACCGCATCTCCTACTACCTGTCCGAAGGGCATCATGTGCAGTTGGGAGATATGGGGCATTTCTCGGCGGGACTGGCGGCGCGTCCCGTCATGGACAAAAAAGAAATCCATGCGCAGACGGTATTCTTCGGCAAGGTGCATTTCCGTGTATCTCCCGGTTTCCGCAAACAGTGTGCGGGATTTGTGGAACGTGTCAGGGCAGGGTACGGTTTCCGGCATAGTGCGGACATCAGCAGTGCGGAACGTTACCGCCGCCTGTGCGTGTTTTTGGAGGCGAATCCGTTCATTACCCGCAAGGATTACAGCGGAATTACGGGGCTTTTGAAGAATAAAGCGCTGAACGACCTCAATTTGTTGGTGGAAAAAGGTATTTTAACAACATTGGGACAAGGGTCGCATAAGGTGTATGTAAGGGCTGTGAATAAGGAAGTTACAGCATAATATCGTAAGAAAGACGCAAAAAAAACGGTGACGACCAGCTGTGGGTCGTCACCGTCGTAATGGTTCTTATCACTCGCAAATGCCCATACTCATAGGCAGTTAACTGCAAAAGTGATGAGTGATGACAAAAAGCGGATTATTTGTATTTGTGATTTAAGTTCTGCATTCAATGTTAATGCGGGTTATTTGAATTCTATATTCCAATTGATAGTTCCGGATTTTTGAGGAATAAATGACACTCGTACCAGCTTTCCTTCCTTTTGGATAAACATTTTGCCGCCATTACTTTTTGCACTTCTGATGGCGAACTTTTCGGGTACTATAATACGTAGTTCATATTTATCCCCTTTTACAACTTTACTTGTTCCGGATAGGATTTGTCTGTCGGGATTCCATGATTCTTCTTTTATATCCATCAGTCCTTGAGTAATGTGCCGGGATGTGCTGATAACCTGTGGATGAGACTTGCTTGGGCGTACTGCCAACACTTTGCAGGATGCAGGGTCCAGTGTTTGGGAAAGTTTCCCTTTGATATTTCCTAAATACTTATTGTCCCAAAAGTCGAACAGTTCGTAGTTCTCAGAACTCTTCAGTCCCATTCGTTCCAAACCATAATCAATTTTTGTGTGTCTTTGTTCATTCCAGTTGAACAACCCCAAGACGATTAGCCTGTCATTTTTTACCATCCAGATTTGAGGCTTATTACTTTCAAGGATATCTATTGGACGGGCATTCAGATTGTGGGTGGGCAGTGCACGTTTTATTATGTCCAAGCGTTCGGGCTCCAGTTCGGAATATTGCATACTGGTAGTGTTCATTACTCCTGAAACAGCCTGCCAAGATACCATCCAGCGTGTTTTGTTTAACGGGTTGGAGTTGCGTACAAAGTAAGGGTCGGGATCGTTGTACCAGACTTTGTTGTGCAGGAAGTATAGGTTGCCTGCATAGTCTGCTCCGGCTGTGGTTTTTCCCCATACTCCCTGTATGGCACCGTCGTTGTCGGGGCCTACACGCATAGCATCCACCATACCGAAGGATGCCCCCAAAGAACTCATGTTCTGAGTTGCGGCGCATCCTAAAAGGAAAACGCCCGGAGCTTCTTCTTTTAAAATAGAAAGCCCTTTACGGAAACATTGTGTGAAAGTGTATTCATCATTGTAAAGGCGTGCATCTCCATAAACAGGTATTCCATCATAGCTTCTGTTTATATAGATGTTTTCGGAAGGTGCACCGGTGTGCAATCCGTCAATTTTGTAATAGCGATACCCCCAATTATAGATTCTTTTAAAACGTTCCCGCAAAAAAATCTCACCTGCCGGACTTGTGGCGTCTATGCAGGTCCCCGACCATTTTTTTACTTCATAAGGAGTATCTGTCCAACGGTGTTTCGCGAAGATTTCTTTAGGAAAATACGGATTGTGTACGTCACCGGAAAAAGGCATGAACCAAAGCCCGGGAGTAAAACCTTTCTTTTCCAGATGTTTTGCGGTATGTTCCATGCCTGAAGGGAAGTTGGAATTATTTTCAGCAAAAGTTTTTAAAGGGCCTGTCCCCAATTCTGTTTTGGGCATTTCCATGGAACTTTGCCAATGGTCGTCAATTTGGAATGTGTTCAGACCGAAGGCAGCTAATTCTTTTCTTGCAAAATCGGCATTTTCCAATAATAGTTTTTCGGTGGAAGCGCCTGAACCGCTTAGGTTACGGTGATACCAAGTACAATAGATTTCCGGTTTGGACGGTAGCTGTATACGATATGCTTTGGCAAGATAATCTCCATATAATTCCAGTCCTTCTCTTCCATCCTCGAAAAAGCCTATCAGTAGGATATCGGTGTCTCTTTCTTTACCGTTTCTTACCAAATAATTGCCGAATTCCAGTTCGGCTTTTACTTTGTATGTTTTCTTGCTTTTGTCCAACTTCGGAGTCATTAATCCTATACCTTGTTTCTGTGTCAGCCAGGCAGTTAGAATGGAATGCCGGCTATCGGGCTCGGCTAATAGAGTGTAGGTGTAACTTCCCTGTGCCTGTTGGGCAGGGGCAAATCCGCCACTTCCCAAAGTGTTCAACGGCTTGCTCATCTCACCTATACTCATTTCTACGGATGCTATTTCCAGACGATTCACCCGTATATCCTGTCCTGATTCGTTCTTTACTACCGTATGGATGTAGAGAAAGGGATTGTTGTCATATAGGGTGAATGTAACCTTACGTCCGTCGTTGTAATGAGCTTCTAATGATTGTCCTTTTCCCCACAAATTATCAGTTGTTTCTGCCTTCCCGGAGGAAACTATTTGTCCCGGTAAAAGTATGTTTTTTACTTTTAGGTCAGGACACTTTTTACTCTCTACTGCAACCTGTTGCTTGTGTATTCGCAAGGTGAGCAGATTATTTTCTATACTTGCCGATTGGGCATTTGCATTGGAAATGTCTATCAGAGCCGATAAAATAAGGAATATAGTAATCAGAAATTTCATATGAATTATGTTTATTTGGTTATTACTTTGAAAGCATAGGCGTATTCTCCTATGGGTTGGGACGGAGTTGTGATATACAATCCGCTTTCATCTTGTTTCCATTTCACCTGTTCTCCTGATGCAAGGAATGAGATGGATTTGATGTTCTTTATTTCTTTGCTGTTCAGGTTTTGTATCTTGACGGTTTTTCCGTTTCCGGGCCAATCCAGCGTAAGGACGTATATCGTATTCTTCTTGGTGGTGAAACGTATGTCTTTTGCGGTGAAGGCATACAGGTAGTCCGCATATTTTTTCTTACCGGTCGTAGCGTTCATACTGAATGTTCCTTCACCATACACCTTGAAAGGCCGGGTATTGTAGATGGCTTCACCGTTTAGTTTCAGCCAGTTGCCTATCTTTACAAGTTCGTCCCGGAATGTTTCGGGCAGGCTGCCGTCTGCGCGCAATCCTACATTGAGCATCATATTGCCGTTTTTGCTGACAATATCCACGAGGTTGTCCACAATCTGTCCTGCAGTCATGCGCAGTTTGTCTTTGGTCTTTCCCTGAATAACCGAACCCATACCTGCGTCTCCACCGTCTTTGCTGATGTTCAGCGAGTTTCCCATGTAGAACCAGCCGGGGTTTACCGTCGTATCTACCAAGAACGGATTTTTCTGCAAATCATCTACGCCGGAACATTCGCGGTCCAGTGTATATCCTTCTCTCACTCTCTTAATGGTGAGTACACCGTTTTGTATGCCTTTGCGCGACAGGTTCTTGTTATAGAAATGCGCAGCCAGTTGTTGCCCATAGATGCCATTAGGCAGCGGACCGTCGAAGTAAAGTAGTTCGGGTTCGTATTTGTCTATCAGCTCTTTGGTTCTGAGGTACCATGACTGTGCGAATTCGGGTTCCAGTCGCATGATGCGGTCCGGGGTACGTTTGCCGTACAGACCTTCGTAGGCAGGATTCATATAATCATAAGGCACTCCGGCATAGGACCCTTCGGGGTCGGCATTAGTACCCTGGTAGAACATATGTTCATGGCAGTAGTTGCTGAGGTGGGAGGAAATGGCAAAATGAACGCCCGCCTTTTTGCATGCTTTCTGCCATGCACCCACAATGTCCAGTTTGGGACCCATATTTACAGAGTTCCAAGGTTGGTGGCTTGAATCGTACAGGTCGAAGTTATCGTGGTGGACAGCCATTACACCGATAAATTTGGCACCAATTTCTTTGTAGAAGGCTGCCAGTGAATCTGCATTGAACTTGTCGGCTTTCCACATCGGTATAAAGTCTTTGTAGCCGAATTTGGAAGGATGTCCGTAAGTTTTCAGGTGATGTTGGTATACTTTGGGTGCATGTGCCCTGTATCCCAGTATGGGATATTTGCGTAGCCCTGAGTCCGGTTCCTGATACCAGTACATCCATCTGCCGTAATGGCCGTCATAGCCCGGAATAGAATTGACTCCCCAGTGCATATAGATACCGAACTTGGCGTCACGAAACCATTCGGGGCATTGATAGTGCGCTGCAATAGAGGCATCGGTAGGTTCTATGGGACCTGATGCTATGTCGAAGTTGAAGGTGGACGCGCTTGGGTTGATAAGGGCATCCTGACCGAAGTCGTCATGCTGTGCCTGGACGGTAAGTGTACAGCAAGAGAGTGCAAAAAGTAGGGTTTTGATGTTCATGGATTATACTTTAAAAAGGTTTACTGAAAAAAGTTTACTTATTTTGCCAACAGTATTGGTTAACGTTGGCAAAATAAGTAAATTGGCATTTTAATAGGCTTCTTCTCTGTTTGAAAATACTATATTTCTGTAGAAAACAAGTTCAATGCTGTTTAAGGAAAACTTAATATTGTAGTATTTATACAGGAAACAGCAAAAAAATGTTACTTTTTTACTTTGAAGCTGAAAGCCAATGCTTCATTTTTCAGCCCTTGTGGCAATATAACCTTTACTTTACCGTCTTTGCAGGTATATTTTACACGTTTCCCGTTTTGAAGCAATGTCATTTTACCATTGGGCTCGTTGCCTTCCCATTCTATATGCTCAGGCAGTTTTTCCTGCGCATAGAGGGCAAAGGACAAACCGAGTCCTGCTATTAGAGATACAAGTCTTTTTTTCATGATTGTATAAATTGATAAAATATGTGTTTAGATAAGCCTGCTACCTTACTCTTCCAGTCACCTGTGCGGGTCTGTCCTTCATTTCTTGTACTGCCCATTTGCCGTTAAAACTATCGTATAAGATAGAGAAATCTTTTTCTTTACCTTCGTACACCTTACCGTTTATCATCGGCTTTTCTTTTCCGTAGCTGAAGGTTGCCTGTGTTCGGCTGTTCCGGATGTACAAACTTGCCGGACGTTTGGCATTCAATTCCGCTTCAATCGTCCAGTCACCGCATTGGAAATTGTTGCCGGTACGTTCTATGTTTACCATCTGGTTTTCGTTCGCTTCCACTTGAATGATAGTAAGAATACGGTTCATCTTGCAGGGTTCGTAGCTGGCTGTTAGCGACCAGGGGGCGGTAAAGTCTTCACCGCGTACACCTATCTTTTTGTTAGGCTCGGCTATAAACTTGTTTGTTTGGCTGATGGTGCATCTCTGTTCGCTGAACAGGCGGGCAACAGAAGTATATTTGTCTCTTTTGTTATGGGTTGTCAGTGTTGCTGTTGCCTCGTCTATTTGGAATTTAACCGGACTGTGCAGCAACCAATCCCAGCTTACGGCTTTGTCCGCTTCCAGCTCGTCGTAGATAACTACAATGTTGGGATGCAACAGGAAGATATGACGGCGATACTTCTTAAGTGGAGTTTCTCCGAAACCGTTTTCGCGCGACTGTTCAAGATTGTGGTTGGCAAAGTTCTTTTGCCACATGGGGTATTCACTGATGCCGCAATAGGCGTTGGAGGCATCTCCCAAGGCATAGGATATATGCTCTCCGTTGAACATACGGACAATGTTTCCATAGGCACGTGTGGTGAACGGTTGCCCGATACCGTCTACTAATATGGTGTTGTGGGCGCGTGTATGGCGGTAAGATAACAGGTTGTGTGGGTCGGCAAAATTCATGTAATGACCTACTGCATGATAAATGGCTTTTCCGCCGTAGTGCAGGTTGAAAGCGTTTTGGTTGGAATGCGTGTGGCTGCCGGATCCGAACGGGCTGGAACGGAAACTGAGACTGATGTTATGTTTATAGTCTTTCAGGTTACTGTTGGCTATCATCTCGCCTGTGTCTTTGAACCATACGGCTTTGGGGGCATCCGACGGCAGTTCAGCTTGTCGGGGACGCTGCTTGCCACACGCCATGCGGTAGAGGCGGGTTTCTGTTTCCGCTTTATAACGGTTGTTGATAGACGAATACCATGTGGCATAAGGGTCGCCGGTGGTACGTGCCATGAAGTCGGCAAAGGCGCTGCGGATGCGCAGAGGCTTCGGATTGCTCTTCTCGTGTCCGTCACCGAAACCGGCACTCAGTGATTTGGGTTGCCAGCTGTACAGCATACCGATGCCGGCGTTCTTATACCAGGGGTGCTGCATAAAGTCCGTATTTGTCAGGTAGCTGAACAAGGCGGGTACATAGGACAAGGTAACAGCGTTGGCGCTGAAATAACTTGTACCGTTGTGCCATGAGCCGTCGCGATTGAAACCGGATGCCGGGGCGCGCGCCGTCCACAGTTCATAGCTGTATTCCAGATATTCTTTGGCAAGCGGATATTTATCGTACATGACTAATGCGGCTTGCATGAAGTGGCGGAAAGCAAACTGCCAGAAGTGGTTGTCGAAGATATGGGTTTCTTCGTTCGCTAAAATGTGGCTTTTATAGTAGAGTGACAGTACATCCATGATGATGCTTTCCATCTGTTTGCGCTCTTGTGCGCTGAAGCGGTCGTAACAGTTCTCGTAGGTACAGGCTAACATATAAATCAGCTCACCTGCGTTAAAGTCATTGCCGATGACTTTCCGGTCGGGTTCTACTGCCAGCAGGCAGCGTACGTTCTGTACCATTTTTTCTGCATAAACATCCAATTGCAACATTTGGTAGGCGGTATTCAGGATGTCGCACTCGGCAGCCATACGGGTGATTTGCCTGTAGGGCTTGGTGTCGTTGGTATAGTTTGAACCGAGCGCATTGCGCGAATCGGCAATCATATTCTCGAATTCCGGATGTGAGCGTACTTTCTTGCGAGCCTTTTTCAGATTGTCGTTCAGGAAACAATAGATGCGAGGGTATGTTTGGGGAATGTTATTCAGAAAAACGTTGGCTTCGGGCGTGACGAATTGCGGTATATCTCCGGTTACGGTGAAGCTGTACGTCTTGCTCCAAGGAAATTCTTTGCCTTCCTTGCTCACTGAACGTACGCGCCAGTACCATATGCCGTTTTCCAATATTTTGTGCGGATTGAACATACACCAAGGTTTGGGTTGGGACAGTACGCTACTTGCATCCGAGAAGTTTTCGCTTCGGGATAGTTGGAATTGCAGGAAGTCCGATTGCTTCATGCTTTTGGGAACCAGTAGCGGCGAAGGGTTTATATATAAGGTGTGCTCCTGTTGCGGATACGGTGTTTCCCGTTCATTTTCGTGGATACGCCAGATGTTTTCTGCTTGAACCGTAGTTAGTGCCAGGCAGAATGTTAAGAAGAGTAAAAGTCGTTTTTTCATGTTATATTGTTTTTGAAATGATTCTCAGTCAACGGTAGCAAAGGTATCGTATCGATATATAAACGACTTTCTATGTCGTCAAATGATTTATTATATAAGTATAAAGCGCTTGCACTTTTGTGCAAAGTGCTTTTGATTTTGTGTAACAGTGACAGATATGAAAGAAAAAAGGCAATATTCATTGCCTTTTCTTTATTTAATGAGTCTTATTTCTTTTCAATGCAGGTAGCCGTTCCTTTTCCCTCATTACCTCCCTTGTCGAGTGATACCACTTTGAGTACCAGATAGTCGGTGTCTTTGAGTTCCGGTGCGGTGTATTTATAGGTCGGTTGCTTTACATCGGTTGCTATCAGTTCGTAGTCGGGGTTGTTACCGCGAGTGCGATATATGGCATAGGCGGCAGCATCTTTGGCGGGTGTCCATTGCAGGGAAACGGTGTTCCCATCGAAGCCCGCCTTTAAGTCCTGTGGGGCTGCCGCTACTTTGCGTTGCGGCACATTACTTAGTATGTATGTTTGGTTGGCTTTTGCCGGGAATGATATTTTGTCTTTACCTATCGGCTTGTATTTTATCGCTTTACCTGCGGTATCTTTCAGTACTGCATAGGTAATGTTGGGATGTTTTAAAATGCAGGCGCCATTCTGTTTGGACAGAATCTCAGCTTGTATAAGCATCCCTCCCTTCCAGTTAGCGGATACTTCGAAGTTGCCGCGTGCGGTGAGTCCTTTGTATGAACCGTTCTTCCATACATCCGGCAGGGCGGGCAGGATATGTATATAGCCTTCATGGCTTTGCAGCAGCATTTCTGCGATACCGGCTGTTCCGCCGAAGTTGGCGTCAATCTGGAAAGGCGAACGGAGGACGGCAAGACAGGTTGCCCAAAGATTTTCGTGAATGCCCGTTGTGAGCAAGGCGGCTACGAGGTCATGTGCGCGGTTCCCCTCTTTGGCACGTGCCCAAAGATTTATTTTGTGTGCCATAGACCAACCGGTGGAAACATCACCGCGACGGTTGAGCGTCACTTTGGCTGCATCCAGCCATGCGGGGGTATTCTCATTGATTAGCGTACCGGGATAGAGGCCGATAAGATGTGAGATGTGGCGGTGGTTCTGTTCCAGTACGATATCACCGTAATGTTTTTCCTCGCGGTATTCTTTGATTTGACCGGAATTGCCTATCTGTACGGGATCCAGCCGTTTGCTTTGTTCCTTAAAGAGACGGATGTTTTTGTTGCGGTCGCCCAGTAAGGCTGCGGCACGGATGGCGTCCTGATGGTTTTCATATATCATCTGCTGGTCGAAAGCGCATCCGATGGTAGGATAAGGACGCTTGGTGGCTTTGGCATATTGTTCGGGTGAGGCGGAGGGAGTGGCAAGCAGGAAGCCGAGTGTGTCGGCAGTGACTTTGCTCAGGAAGTTGGCCACTCCCAGCACTGCGGGATAGGCTGTCTCTTTCAGGATTTGTTTGTCATTGGTGAAGGCGTAATAGTCCCAGAAAAGTTTCGAGGTGAAGGCTGCCATGCCGGGACCGGAATGTCCGCCGGGCATTCCTACCATATAAGCTCCTGCGCCTGTGCCCATGGTCCAGCCATTGCCGCCGGGTTCGTCGGAGAAGTGCTGCGGATGGTGTATCTTGATGTATTTCGATGCAAACTGTTCTGCCATGGGCTTGTAGGCCTTATGGAAATCCGCGTAACTTTCGAAAAGCTCTATCAGATTGGTGTTGAAGGCAGGCCAGTAGTTCATTTGTATATTGATGTTGTGGGTATAGTTTCCGTTCCATGGGGCCAGTTCATACTGGTTCCAGACTCCTTGCAGGGTGGGAGGCAATGCTCCTTTACGGGTGCTGCTGATAAGCAGGTAGCGGCCGTAGTGGAAGAAGAGCTCTTCCAGATAGGGGTCTTGCTTCCCTTGTTTATAGGTTGCCAACAGGCGGTCGGTAGTGAGGGGGCTTTTCTTGCCGATATTCAGCTGTACCCGTCCGGTGAGGGAGGAGAAGTCGTTGATGTGTGCAGCGCGTAATTGGTCGTAGCCTTTTTGGGCGGCCTTGATGAGGCGTCGGGATATTTCCGTATGCGGGTCAGGACAGCCTTTCAGTTTTTCGGCAGGTTTGTTGGAGAATACTTGCGGCGTTAATCGGTAATTGGTTCCTAAAGCCAATAGTATGACGGCTGAATCGGCATTCTCTACCCGGAGGGTACCGTGGTCTGCGTTGGTGTCATTTCGGGCGGATATGCTTCCGTTTACCGGAATAACTTTGATTTGCGCTTCATAAATCAGTTTCAGATATTCTGTTTTACCTCTCAGAGTAATCATATCTTCTTTGGCAAAGACCTTGCCTTCACGTCCGTTATAGTTGAAGCGGGTTTGTGTGGGACCGCTTAAATAGCCTATGGTCATAGTGTCCGTACGTTGCAAGGGACCGAAAGGAACGAGGTGGGCAATTTGGGGACGAACGGTAAAAGAAAGTTTTCCGGGTTTGTCGGCGGTTAGTTTGATGACCAGTACATTGTCCGGATAACTCATGAAGTATTCACGATGGTATTTTACGCCTTGGTATTCGTAGCTGACTTCGGCAATACCTTTGTTCAGATTCAAGCTTCGGCGATAATCGGTACGGAGATTATGGAAGAAATCCAGATACAAATCGCCGAATGAGGTTTGGGTTTCGGCTCCCCAAAGTCCGCGTATGTATAGGGTCTTGTCTGTCAGCTGCAGTCTTTCCGTACTTGTACCGCCAAAGATACTTGCTCCCATGTAACCGTTCCCGATAGGGAGCGACCAACGTTCCCAATCCGTATCGATAGGGCGTTCGGACTCATTAGGGGGAATTACGCCGCCTTGGTTGTTTGCGGGTTCATCATACCAAAGTTCGTAATCGGAAGTAGGTTGTCCGGTGCTTTCATACTGCGCCTGCACATTGATTATATAGGACAGGCATAATAAGACGGTCAGAAGTTTCTTTCTGTTTTTCATGGTAAATGTTCTTGCTTTTGTTTGAAACAAAGATAGGCAAGTTGGCATTTCAACGGTTATAACGGTGTATGATAAAAAGTGAGACAAGTATAAACCTGTCTCACTTCTGTCTAATTGCATTATACTTTTGTCTGAAAATCTACTTTCCGTACTCTGACGGCAGGCAGCCGAAATATTTTTTAAAGCTGGTAGCGAAGTAAGACGGAGTATTGAAACCGACCATTCCGCTGATTTCCGCTACGGTGTATCTGCCCTCTTTCAGTAATTTGGTGGCTTGGTTGAAACGCATTTTGCGGATAAAATCATTGGTAGATTCTCCTGTCAGCGCTTTCATCTTGATGTGCAGGTTGGAGCGGCTCATACACATCTCACGTGCGAATTCATCGGTCGAGAACTCCACATTATCCATATGCTTTTCCATGATAGCTATCGCTTTCTTCAACAGTTCTTCATCCATCGGATTGAGTGCCACTTTTTCCGGCTCCACTTCCAATGAGTTGGAATAATGCTCAATGGCACGGTGGCGTGTACGGAACAGATTCTTAATTTTTGCGGTAACCACTGCCATAGAGAAAGGTTTGGGGATATAGTCATCCGCGCCTACTTGCAAGCCCTCCAGCTGTTCTTTCAAATCGGTCTTGGCGGACAGTATGATAACGGGGATATGACAAGTGCGCAAGTTTTGTTTTATCTGTTTGCAAAGTTGCAATCCGTCCATAACGGGCATCATGACGTCGGTCAGTATGAGGTCAATTTCTTGCTCTTTTACGATGGATAACGCCTCTTCACCATTTTCGGCAGTCAGTATGTGGTAGCTCTTGCCCAACTCTTCGCTGAGATATTGGCGGATATCCGCATTGTCTTCTACAATCAGGATGTTCTCTTTACGTTGTCCCTCTTTTTCGGGCGTTTCCTCAGCAACCTCTTTTGTTTCCGTGTCGATTACATACATATTCCGGTCATTGGTGGTGTAGACTCTCTGCTCTTCTACGGGTTCTGACGCAGTCTGTCTTTCCTCCGGGAGATAGACCGATTCCTCTGTCGGCAGGTAGACGGTGAATGTACTTCCGACACCTTCCCGGCTTTCCAATTCGATGCGTCCGTGATGCAGGTCTACAAGCCGTTGTACCAGTGACAAACCGATGCCGCTGCCCAGATGTTCATTATCTATCTGGTAGAAGCGTTCGAATATCTTTCCCTGCTTGTCTATGGGAATACCGTTTCCTGTGTCTTTCACTTGGAGGAGGAGTTCGCGGTTCTCTTCCTGCAAGGTTACGGTGATGCTCTTGCCCTCGTCGGTATATTTGAAGGCATTGGAAAGCAGGTTGTTTACAATCAGTTCCAAATAATCCGGATCGCAAAGAATCTCACGTCCTTCTGTGTTGGAGTTGAAATTATAGGTTATCTGCTTACGTTCTGCCAGACGTTCGTAGAACAAGAAGTCTTTTTTAATGACATTGTGTATCGGATTGGGACGTACTTTCAGATTGAACACACCCAATTCGGCACGGCGATAATCCATTAGCTGGTTCACCAGATGCAGCAACCGATTGGTGTTTTTCTGTACATGCTCCAGTTGCTTGTGCAGCCATCGGTCGCTTACTCTATCCATCATTTCCTGTACCGGGGCGAGAATCAATGTCAGCGGAGTACGCAACTCATGGGAAATGTTGATGAAGAAACGCAGCTTCATTTCATTCATCTCTTTTTGACGCTCTTTGTCCACACGTTCCATTTGCAGTTCGGCTTCCATACTTTTGCGCATCCAGAAGTAGCGGAATATGAAAATTGTAATGGCAATGAAAGCAGCTATAAATAGCAGGATTGCCCACCATGTCTTGTACCAGACGGGCAGTACCACGATTTCCAGCTCTGTCGGCGTCTCATTCCATTTACCGTCGCTGTTGGCGGCTTTTACGAGGAAATGATAGGTTCCCGCCGGGAGGTTGGAGTAGGATACCGTACGCAGGGTATTGGTATAGTACCACTCTTTGTCATACCCTTTCAGCATATAGGCGAATGTGTTATGGCTACCTGATATGTAGTTCGATACAACGAAATCCAGTGAAAACATGGTTTGCCTGCTCGATAACGTGATGCTTTTCGTACTGCTGATGTCTTGCTTCAGCAGACCGGTGTCATCATTAGGGGAAACTGCCTTGTTGAACAGATGCAATCGGGTGAGGACAACCGGAGGGGTGTATGGATTGTCTACTATCTGCTCCGGGTGGAATGTGGTGATGCCGTTGATGCCGCCGAAATACATTTGTCCTTCTGTGGTCTGGAAGTAAGCATTATTTGTAAATTGATTACTTTGAAGCCCGTCATTGTCTGTATAGTTACGGAACTTCTCTGTCTCGGGTTGGAAACGACTCAGCCCTTTGTTGGTGCTTAGCCACAGTCTGCCGTCTGCGTCTTCCAATATTCCGTGTATGACGTTGTTGGGAAGTCCGTTGGCAGTGGTATATTGTTTATACTCCTTTTTGCTTTCGTCAAAGCGATAGAGTCCGTTTCGCGCTCCTATCCAGAAAATACCGTTTCGCGCTTCGTATATGGTGTTGACGGCTTTAGACCTTACCGGAAAGTCGTGTGGCAGTATGGGACAGGCTAACAATCCGTTATTGTCCTCTGTATATACGTTCAACCCTTTTTCGCTGCCTATCCAAAGGCGCTGCTTGCTGTCGCGTAATATATATGTAGATTCCTTCTGCTCCAAAGGACGTCCGTCACTTTGATGGGTTATGCGGGTAAATGTTTTCTGTCGAGGGTTAAAACGCAGAAGAGCCGTCATTCCGGTTATCCATAAATCACCGTTGATGGCAGGCTGAATATCGTATAGGTTTCTCGTATTCCTGTTGTTGAACGTTTCGATACGGCCGGAGTTACGGTGCAGTATGCTGAGACCTCCGGTGTGAGTACCGATGTAGACCAGATTCTGTGCTTCATCGATGTATATGGCTTTAATGTCATTGGATTCAAGCCCGTCTTTTTGTGTATAATAGGTGAACTTATGTGTGTGGGGATTATAGTAGTTCAAACCGCCGTTATTGGTACCTATCCAAATACCTTTCTGCGCATCTTCCTTGATACATCCTATAGTGCTGCTATTCAACGAATTTTCTTTTGCAAAGGACCGGATATTATGAAAACGGTCTTTTAGCGGATGATAGTAGTTCAATCCGCCGTAATAGGTTCCTAACCACATTCCGCCTTGCGTGTCCATAAAAATATCACGGACAGATGCTTGTGAGAGGCTTCCGCTTACTTCCGCATTACTGGCATAGCTGTCAAAGGAATCGGTTGCTTCATTATAGATGTTCAGGGAATTGATAGCGCCTATCCATAAGACATTTTCCGAGTCGAGTGCCAGGGAGCGGATATAGTTGGAACTGATACTTCCTTTCTTTCCGGGGATATGAGTATAATGGATTAATTCTTTTGTTTGAGGATTGATTTTGTACAATCCGCTTCCCTCTGTACCTATCCATAGGCATGTAGGGGATTGCTGTAAAATAGAGAGTATTTGTTTGTCTTGCAACTTTTCCGGTATGATTTTCTCAAGCGTATTGCGGGAGATTGAGTAAACGAATACTCCTTTGTAACTTCCGATGTATATATTGTCTCCTTGCCTGCTGACAGTAGTGGGCGATACGGATAGTAGCGAGGGATGCAGAGGCTTGTCGGAGAATTGGCGGGTTTCAGTATTAAATACCAAGAGATCTTCATCCTTATTTGATAGTAGGAGTAACTGCCCTTCATTGATTTCTACAATTCCGGTAACAGGTATATTCTTTTTATCCCTTTGAAAAGTGTAGTTATAGAACTTGTCTTGTGAGGTATCATAGAGTGACAAACCTTCCTGTGTACCTATCCATATATTGGCTTGCGAATCGAGCAGGCATGTTCTGGTAATGCTGCTTCCTATGCTGTACGGATTCTGTTCATCGTGTTGATATGCGGTGAAGTCGTAACCGTCATATTTGTTCAGGCCGTCATAGGTGGCAAACCACATATTGCCCTGTTTGTCTTGCGCTATGTCAAAGATTGTATTTTGTGACAATCCTTCATTCACTCCGATGTGCATAAACTTGATGTGCTTGGGTGTCTGTGCATGGAGGGGGAGCAATAGTATGACAATATTTGCTATAAGAAATATAAAGTACTTTGCCATATTCTGTTAGTTTTTAGTAAGATTGCAAGACAAAGATAAATAATTAAATCTTCATCTTTGCGAAATGATGCGCAAAAATGAAGATTTATGATGATGAAAAATAGCAATCATCCTGTTGTTAACGTGCTACGCGGGTAGTTGCCGGTAGCCGGTCGTTCATTTCTGTCACTTTGTATTCACCGTTTATTGCATCGTAAAGCAGGGATGACATAGTATTCTCTCTCGGATAAAGTGTTCCGTTCAATACTGGATTTTCCTTGCCGTAGCTGAAATATACGGGAGTGTCGGCATGGGTTATGCTGAGTGAAGCGGGTTGCGAGGCGTCCAGTTCGGCATTGACAGTCCATTTGCCTATTGTTAGCGTATTACCCGTTTTGCGGATGATTTGAGGGGGGATACCACTGGCGTTGGCTTGTATTACGGCAAGAATACGGGTCTTGGCCTCTCCTTCGATGCGTGCCGTCATGTGCCACTGGTTGGGGTATGATTTTCCTTTTTTCATGGTAGCAGGATCGGGGGCGACAAGAAATCGGTCGGTCAGTGACATATTGACGGGATTGTTGCAGAATAGTTGGGTCACAGCTGTATAACCGAACTCATGACTGGAATGGTTAATGGTGAGCAACTCTTTGTTGAGAGACAGTTGTGAGGGACTGTGTAATAACCAGTCATAGGCGACGGGTTCCGAAGCCTCCAGTTCGTCGTAGATGAGGACAATGCCTTCGGGATGAAGCATCAATACGTGGCGGCGGTATTTGGTGAGGGGTGTTTCACCGAAACCATTTTCCGGAGTTTGGGTGATGCCGGCTTTCTCGAAAGCCTCCACCCACATGGGGTCGTCCGAGATGCCGCAGTAGGCTTTTGAAGCATCACCCAGACAGTAAGTGATGTGTTCGCCTTCGAGGGCGCGCATAATGTTGCCATAGCCGTTGGTGGAGTAGGGTTGCCCGATACCGTTCACCAGAATGGTGTTGTGTGCCCGCGAGTGGCGGTAGGACATCAGGTTGTGGGCATCGCTGAAATGCAGATAGTAGCCCGAACTGCGGTATATCTCTTTCCCTTTGAACAATAGGTTGAAGGCGTTTTGGCTTGAGGTGGTGTGGCTGCCCGAGCCGAAGGTGCTGGAGCGGAACGACAGGTTCACGTCGCGGTCAGTGTCTGTCAGGCAGCTGTGCATCGCCACTTCGCCCGTGTCTTCGTACCATACCATCTTGGCAGCGTCGGCAGGCAGGTCGGTGGGGTAGCAGAGGGTGGAGCACATGCGGTAGAGGCGAAAAAGGTAGTCGTTTTGCGCGTTACCGCATTCTGAAGCGTACCAGCCGGCGTATGGGTCATTCAGCTCGCGGGCAAGGAAGTCGGCGAAGGCAGCGCGCTGGCGCACCGGTTCGTCTCCGTTTTCGCTACCGTCTCCGAAGCCACTGCTCTTGGAGCGGGGCGGCCATGTGTAGGTCATTGAACGCCCGGCGTTGCGATACCAGGGATGTTGCAGGAAATCAGTGCCGGTGACGTATGTGAAGAGCATCGGCATATAGTGCAGTGTTTCGAGGTTGCTATTGAAGTATCCGCTACCGTTGTGCCACACGCCGTCGCGGTTAAAGCCGGAGGCGGGGGCGCGGGCGGTCCATAGTTCGTAGTAGTATTTCAGCATGGGTAGCACTTCGGCACTGTATGCGGGCTTGTTATACAGCAGGAAGGCACACTGGAAAGTGATACGCATATTCTGTTGCCAGAAATGGTTGTCGAAGATGTGGTTCTCTTGCATACCGCGGTGCATGGAATAGTTTTTACGCAGTACGCGCATCATTACATTTTCTGCAACGGCACGTTCGTCGGCTGTCAATTCGTTGTACAGCATATCGTAGATGCGGGCGTAGCAGATGGCGATGTCAGTAGCGCCGAAGTTGGAAGCGAACAGTAGCCGATCGCTGATGGGGTACGCCATCATCTGCCGGAGCAGTTGGTGCATACGGTTGCTATATCTGGTGTCTTGGGTCAGGTGCAGGGCATCGTAGAGCATTTGCAGGTGTCCTGCCAGTCTGCCGGCGTCTTCGTTGGGATTTATCATTGTATAGTCGGCATTGAGGGCGTTTTGTGCGCGCGACAGCAGGGTGGGGTATTCGCTGTGTTTGGATACTTGGCGGCGTGCCTCTTTCAGTTGCGGGTCCAGGTAGCAGTAGAGGCGCGGATGCCTGGAGGGCAGGCTGCTACTGAATGCGTTGAATGCGGGGGTGACGAATGCAGGGGTCTTTTCGGTTACCTCAAAGTGGTAGGTATCGCTCCATTCGCCTTGCGGGATACCTTGGGCATCGGCTTGCCGGAAACGCCAGTACCAAGTACCTGTCTCCAACTTACGGTGGGGGTTGAAAAGGCACCATTCTTCGGCTTCGGAGCGCATGGTCTCCGTGCTGCTAAAGTTTTCGCTGGGTGAGAGTTCAAATAGCAGACGCTCGCCGGTCTTCATACTTTGGGGTACGATAAGGGGTGGCGGGTTCAGATAAAGTTCGTTGTTGGCTTTCGGGTAGGGAGCAGTACGTATTTTGTCGTGATAGGCATCAGATAGTTCTGCAGTCTCTTCTTCTTCGGTGTCGGGCTCTTGGGGGGTAACGGGTGGCGTATCGTCACGGCAGGCGAAGAGTGAGAGTAATAACACAATAAAGCAGAAGTGTGCGGTATGGCGACAAAGAGTGTAGATTTGTGTTCTCATACGATAAGTTTAAACTGGGAACCCACCCCACACACGCGTACTTACGGTGGGGGTGGGAAAAATAATATATGTTATCCTATTGTCTTAATTACCTTGTTATCGGGTTACAGCTGTTTATTGTGCTTTGCTGATACCTTCGAAGATGGTGAGGACGGGGCGGATAGCAAACTGTGTATCTGATTTGAGTTGTATAGTTTTCGGTGTAAAAATGAAAGGGGTTTTATCCGTAGTATCTTCTGTTTTAGTGACGATACATGGCATTGTATTGTCTGCACTTAGAGTGCTTGACATGAAGTACGTTTCCCCAGTTCGATTGATGATCGTGGCATTCGCTGCGGTAAAGGCTCCTGAAATTGCTTTATTGGCGGGTGTATCACCATATCCCAATATGGCAGTATGGAAATCTGATAATTGGTTACAAGAAGGGATATACCATTTACTAATGTTGTCATTTGAAGAGATGGTATTATTCGTAATGAATGTAAGATAAGCTGTATTAAACAAAACAGAAGTCTTTCCGGTAAAGGTAGAAATTATATTGTTAGATTTTTGAAGTGCTGCATAATTAGTTGTTGTAAGGTCGGTAGTATTGGCGACTAAAGTGTATTCTTCAGTGTTTTCTTTATTGACTATATATGAGCGATTTACATAGCCTATTGAGAATGCATAACCTGTAATCTTCTTGCTTGTCATGTCAGTCCCATTGGCTTCTGCTGTATAATTATCTGCTGCATCACCTACAGCTTCGCCGCCGTCTGTTACCAATTTCCATACAATAGCTACAGCTTGGTCTGAATATGTTTTGCTAAAAGTACCGTCTTTCAGAATATAGTCACCTACAGCCAATGCATTTGGATCTACCATTCCATCGGGGAAGATAACATCTATTGAAGTATCATTATCCTTTTTAGGCTCTACTGTTGCTTCTACTTCTACATTTTCTGTCAGAGTGATGCTTGCACCGTTCAATTTGAGTTCTCCACTGGTTTCGTCATTCTCCTTCTTCAGCTCGAATACAATGTCATTGCCTTCACCTAAGTTTTCCTTGTTTGAGCTTGCAAATAGGTATACGCTAAACCATTTTCCGCTCTCAACAGCAAGTTCGGAAGAAGATATTTTGCTATTTGTATAAGCATCTTTACCGGCATATCCGGCAGTCTCTCCACTCATTACGTTGAAACCGGTGGGGGCGGGCAAATCTTTTATTGTAATCTTGGTATAGCCAGTGTAGGCTGATTGACCGTCCTTGAATGTGATTTTAGTAAAAGGACGCTTCAGGGTGATTGATGGGAGTGTTTCATTGCCTGTAGCAGGGGCCAGTGAGCAAGCGTAGAAAGCATCAGCCACATCACCATTGAACATCTCGTTTCCGGCATTGGCTGTGTAGCCGATAGCTTTCAGGTCAGCTGTATTGTAGATGTTGTCGGCTGCGGCAAGGTCTTGTTCTTCTGTCGGTTTCTTCACATAATCTGCCCAAAAGGCGCATTTATACGCTTCGTCTGGAGCATTAAAGGTGAAAGTTATCTTTTCAATTCCTGCCGGAACTTCCTGTACAATTTTGTCACCGATAGCATCATTACCGTCTGACTTCATCAGTTGAAGAATGCAACGCAGCGTATATCCTTCGGGTATATTAGGCACGGCACGTGTCACGGGATTGTTCACCGGAATATTTACGTCTATTGATATAGCACCGCCTCCGGTTTGGTCTTTGCTCGAAATAATCTCGTCTTGGCTACATGAGGTTGCTATCAATCCCATGAAAAATGCCATTACTGCGAATAAGAAATTCTTTTTCATAATCAATGTGATATTAGTTGGTTAATAAATTATTTATACTCTTAGTTAAATTATTCTGTGGGATATACCGGTACTATAATGTCCTCTTTGCCATCAAAATCGGGGTCGAAATCAATACCGCCATCAGGGTTGGCGGTGAGGAATCCGTAGGTGATGGTAGTGTTCTTTCCTGCCTGCCCGGTAATGTTGAAGGTGGTGGATGCCACAACTTTCTTGTTTACCACAATTTCCAGTGTAACAGGGATACGTGTCACTGCGTCGTATGCTGCAAATGCGTAGTCGAAAGTCAGCGGATAGGTGCCTTTATCCTTCAGGACACTGTTTTTGATGGTTCTTTCCTGCTGTAAGAACATCAATCCATGCCGGGGTATACGTTCCAGCACATTATAACCCATTTTGAGATAGGAGATATACTTGACACGGGCTATGAAGCTGTCGCCTGTTAGTTTGCCGTCAGTAAAGAGCTTAAGGAATTTCTGTACGTCATTTGCCACAAGCTCGTAGCGCATTACGGGGCGTGCCAGTTCCATGTCGAGCGATACTTGAGTGTTCCATTGGCCGCGATACTGTTCAAGCTCTAGTTGTGCACTACCGCAGAAAGCGTCTTTGTATTCGTTGTTGCCCCGATAGGTTTCACTGCCATATACGGTGAGCAGATGATTGTCGGTAGAGTTGTAAAAGTAGTCTTCCGTTCCGGTGATGCCTTCTGCTTCATCGGGCATTTGCACGTAGTCTGTCCACACGGCTATCTCATAGTTGCGTGCGTGCAGCTTCATACTGACGGGCAGGCTGATTTCATCACGTCCGTCTACTATGTCTTGATAAACTACTTGGCGTGCCACGAATACGCGATCCAGATAGGCATCAATGATGAAACGATGACGATACTGCGGAGCATCGCCTGCTGTGGGGCGTAACAATGATGTGCCGCCTTCTTCTGCTGCGGGCATTTTGAGATTGAGCTTTAGTTTGGCATTCAGTATTACGGATGTAGGGTCTACGCCTATCTCGCCATCTTCGGTCATTATGGGGTGCTCGTATAGGCAACCTGTCAGCAGGGCGGGTAGCAAAAGGTACAGAAAGTATGTTGTTATTTTCTTTTTCATGGCTTCTTCCTTTCTTTTTAAAAACGGTAAACTAATGAGAGACCCGCACGGGTGATGCCCCAATAATGGCGGATGTGTGTCTCCAGCCAGGCGCCGTTCTCTATATTATAAAAAGTGTCGTATTTCATGTTGGCATAACCTGCGCCAATATTGAACTCTGCTCCCCAATGGGCAGAGAGAGGCAACTTGTAACCGTAGCTGATACCGGCACCGGTAAGGGGGCGTTTCCGGGTTTGGTAGCGGTTGTCTTCCCACTTGGCATTAAACCATGCTACGTGGGTGTGTAGTCCGAAAAAGTGTCCGGTACCTGCTTCTTTGAGCCACCAGCGTCCTTCCGGTTGGAAAGCGATGCCGCGTATTGCGTGTTCACGCTCTATATCGCTGATACTCCACATTACGGGGAGGTCTATGGTAATGTGTTTGTGCACTTGCACTTCGAGGGCGAGATTCTGTACTGCAAGTACATCGAAAGGAATGTTGGTTTTCAAGGCAACATAGTGGCCGTTTACTTGTGTAGCAGGTTTGATTTTACCTTTCTTGCTATTTGTATTGCTCTTGCCACTTTTGTTTTTTGCAGTTTGCGGTTTCTTTTCTTTTCCGGTTTGGGAATTATTTTTTTTCTTGACTGTTTCTCTGGAAGCATTTACTTGGGGGGGAGTCTTCCCTGTTCCGTCAACCTTTTTGTTGATGACGGTCTTTTTGTTGATGACTGTCTTCTTTATATCTTGTGCCCAGGTGGCGGAAACCATTGCCAAGCAGAATATCAAGATTACTTGTCGCAGTAAATAAGTATTCAGTTTCATATACCGGTATTATTCATAGTTTATAACTGTGTTTTTCAGTCTCTACGTTTTTATTGTTTTTCTGTTAGCAAATGTATATGCTTTATAGGAAAAGGGATTTCTTTCTCGTCTTATCTTTGTTCAATGCCGGTGAATTGGCTTTTAATTCTGTTTAAGTCCCTTTCAGTATTGTACATACTGAAAGGGTTTAAGATATATCGTGTGTGGTTTCTTACCGGCTCTTTGTTTGTTAATACGGTTATTTTGTTACTTTTCCCGTTGGTCGCGGCTCAATGTCTGACATCTCGTGGATGGTCCATTTGCCATCCATTTCATCGAAAAGCACCGATGTGCCGGGTGTGCGTTTGTAGTCCTCTCCTTCAATTCGGAGGTTCTTGTTGCCTAAGCTGAAAAGCACCCCGGATTTCGGGTCACGTATCAGGAGCTCAGCAGGCTGTTTCGGGTCAAGCTGTGCCCTGAGTTTCCATTTTCCGGCAAGGATGAAATCATTGGGCGTTCCGTTCTTGTCATGTATCACGGTGTAGGGCTTGCTGCCGTCGGGGAGCAGAAGGATGACAGTGAGGATACGGTTGGCGGTGCTCTTTTCGTAAGCGGCGGTCATGTGCCACTGGTTGGGGTAACTTCTGCCTTTGCGCATCTTCTTGGGGTCGGGTGCCGAGAAGAATTTGTCAGTCTGAGACAGTGTACAATCGGAGTTGCTGAACATGTAGGCGGTGGAAGTAAATTTCTTCTCGGGGTAGTAGGTGGTAAGTGTCTTGTCCTTACCATTCTCATCGAGCTTGAACTGCACGGGGCTGTGTAGCAGCCAATCCCAGCGCACAGGCTTTTCCGCTTCCAGTTCATCGTAGATGACCACGATGTTGGGGTGTAGCAGCAGGATGTGGCGGCGGTATTTCTTTAGCGGCGTTTCGCCGAAACCGTTTGCCACGGATTCCTCTACCTTGACGCTCTTGAAGTTCTTTTTCCACATGGGGTAATCCGTCAGACCGCAATAAGCGTTCGACGCGTCACCGCAGGCATAGGAGATATTCTTTCCGCTGAGCATACGGACAATCTTGCCGTAGGCGCGGGTGGTGAAAGGCTGCCCGATACCGTCAACAAGAATCGTGTTGTGTGCGCGGGTGTGGCGGTAGGATAACAGGTTGTGTGGGTCGTTGAAGTGCAGGTAGTAACCGGTGGAACGGTAGACAGGCACTCCGCGATAATGCAGATTGAAACCGTTTTGGTCGGCAAGCGTATGGCTGCCCGATCCGAAAGGACTGGAACGGAAACTGAGGAATGTGTTCTCTCGGTAACGGTTGAGGTTGCTGTGTGCCAGCAATTCGCCGGTGTCTTGCATCCAAAGCGCTTTGGGTGCATCGGCGGGCAGCGGAGCGGAAGCAGGGTAGCTCTTTAAAGAACCTATACGCTGGAGACGGCTGTCGAAATCTCCTGTAGCAGCTTTGGTCTCGTTGCAATACCATATTGCGTAAGGGTCTTGCAGTTCGCGAGCGAGGTAATCGGCAAGCGCTACGCGTTGGCGCTGAGGAGCGTTTTCTTTTTCATTTCCGTCGCCGAATCCGGCACTCTTGCTTCTGGGTGGGAATGCATAGACCAGAGCGCGTCCCAGGTTCTTGTAGAATGGGTGTTGCAGGAAGTCTGTCTTTGTGACGTATGATAGCAGTGCCGGTACATACCACAAGGTCTTGGTGTTGGCGTTGAAGTAGCCTTGTCCGTTGTGCCATTCGCCGTCGTGGTTGAAAGCGGATGCCGGAGCGCGTGCCGTCCAAAGTTCGTAGCAGTATTCAAGAATCTCTTTGGCGTCATCGCGGGTATCACCGAACATCACCCCCAGTTGCAGCATTTCGCGGAAGGTGCGTTGCCAATAGTGGTTGTCGAAAATGTGGTTTTCCACTCCGCCGTTTCGATGCTGCTTGTGGTGGTATTTGGCTGAAGCGAACACACGCTTCTCTATCTCTTTGCGTTCGGCGTCGGTCAGTTGGTCGTGGCAGGCATCGTAGACTTGCAGGAAGGTGTCGAGGATGTCGCCGCAGATGAAGTCGTTGTTCAAGGTCATGTCGTGGGGAACGGCAAGCAGGGCACGGATAACGGCAAGCATTTTGTCGGCATATTGCTTCTCGCCGGTGGCACGGTAGATGGTATGGAGGAAGTTGAAGTCGAGCGCTATCTTTGCCATTGCTTTGTAAGGCTGTGGGTTGGTCTCATAGCTGTTGTTCATGGCACCGTCCGCACGCCTTTTCATCTCTTTGTATTCGGGATGCGTGGCAATGGTCGCCTTTCCTTTTTCCAATCCCTTGTTCAGGAAGCAGTACATACGCGGATAGGCTTTCGGCAGGTTCTTGAAGAAAGTGTCGAAGGTGGGGGTGACGAATTGCGGAACGTCTTCCGTTACATTGAAATGATAGGTCTCGCTCCATTCGGTCGCTTTCTTGTCTTTGCTTACGGAGCGGAAACGCCAGTACCACGTGCCATTCTTCAGTACGGTGTGCGGGTTAAACATACACCAGGGAAGAGGTTTGGACTGTATGGTCTTTTCTGCGGGGAATGCCTGGTTTTGCGACAGTTGGAATTGTAGGAATTCCGCCTTGCGCATTTGTGCCGGTACTATCAGTGGCGAAGGGTTCAGGTACAGTGGGTTATCCTGCTGGGGATAGGGGGTGACGCGTACGTTTTCGTGCACACGCTCCAGGTTGGTCTTTTGTGCCAATGTTGCTGGCATCGTTGTCAGAACAAGGACAAGTATTAACGCCCATTGTCGGATAGCTTGTTTTTTCATGATAATGGAATTTATGATTTGTATTTTTAGTTATAGTGTATGATTTATTGTTTCTTGACGGTATCAGTATCCGGGATTGTTCTTATTTTCTAATTTGTAGTTTATTTGCAGTTCGTCTTCCGGTATAGGGAAGAGTTCGTGCTTGCCACCATGGAAGTTCTCTCCGGCAGGATAGGGTGTATTTCTGCTGGTGTTAACCGTAGTGATGCCGCCCATCAGTTGCAAGGTTTCTTTGAGGATACCCCAGCGGATAAGGTCGTACTTGCGGACTCCTTCGCAGGCAAGTTCGAAAGCGCGCTCCCAATAAAGGACGGTGCGTATCTTGCCGGCTTCGTCGGTGTCGTTGATGAAGGCGAGGTCCAGTACCTGCGGGGCTTTCATCAGGGTGCTGTAGTTGGCTGCGCTCAGCGCTGTGGCTTTGGCACGGTTTCGCACTTTGTTGATGAGTTCCCAGGCTTTGCCGGTTTCGCCCAGTTCATTATAGGCTTCGGCTGCGGACAATACCACTTCAGCATAGCGTATATAGCAGAGGTTGACGTCAGTTGTGTTCAATTCTTCATAGCCTAGCGGCATCCATTCGCGTCTCCACTTGCCGACAAAGGCATAGCCGGTGATATCTCTTTTGACGTGTGTCTTCTTTTCATTGTCCCAGTTCCATTGGTGTTGGGCGACCAGTACATCACGGCGCTGGTCTGTCGCTTCAAAGAATCCTTTCCATTCGGGCAGGCAGCGGTATTGTACGGCGGCACGCCCCATGACATTGTTTTTCTCGTTACCTTCTACACTGGGCTGTGCTACCTGTACTCCTATTGCGGAACCGAGCGAACCTTTGCGGTTAGGGTATTGGAAAGCTATTTCGAACAGGCTCTCCTTGCTGTTTAGGATTTCGGCAGAGAAACTCTTGAACAGTGCTTCGTAGCTGTTGGCGGCATCGTCATAGAAGCCGTGATAGTTGCCGCCTGCTCCCTGGAAGGCTTCCCACTCTTTCGTTACAGCTTTGAAGTATATCCGGCGTTGGGAGTCTTCAGGGCGTTCCAGAGAACCGTTGGCTTGCAGGCTGTAGCCGGCACGCTGCAGTAATACGCGCATTAGCAGGGCTCTTGCCGCCCCTTGAGTGGCGCGTTCCGGCGAGGAACTGGCAGTGGCCCATGGCAGGTGTTCCTTGGCGAAAGTCAGGTCGCTTACTATCTGGTCGTAAATGACTTCCCGGTCGGTGCGTGGTCTGTAACTGTTTTCGTAGTCTTTACTGTAATCGGTGGTATAGGGAACGTCCCCCCACATCCGTACGAGATCGAAAGATACCATGGCGCGTACGAACATGGCTTCCGCTACGTAGGTCTGCAGCGTGATGCTGTTCCGGTAGTCTTTCATGCCTTGTATGCCGTTAATAGTATAGTTGGCGCGGTTCAGAATGGCGTACTTGGTTCTCCATGCTGTGTTGATCGCCTGGTTAGCGGGCGTCATGATGTACATGAAGATGGCATCCTTGCTGTTATCATTCTGTACACGGCTGGAGTAATAGATGTCATCTGCCCCCCAGAGATTGTAGTCTTCGGTCAGTCCGGCATAGACACCGATGACTGCCATTTCTGCATTTACCTCTTTGGTAAAGTAGTCGTCCTTTTCATAGACATTCTGTGGCTTTTCTGTCAGTATGTCCGCACAGGCGGATAGAGTCATGACTCCCATGAGGAGTATGTTTGAAAGACATATATGTTTGAACTGTTTCATATCGATATTTATTTTATAGGTTTATAAAGTGAGGTTTAATCCGAAGACAAACGAACGGTTGCGCGGATAAGAGCCGAAGTCGATTCCACGTGTCAACCCACTGCCTGATACGGAAGTTTCCGGGTCGAAGCCGCTGTATGGAGTCCATACAAAGAGGTTATTGGCGGTGAAATAGAGTCGTAACCGCTGTATGGAGTATTTCCGAATGAGTTGCTTCGGGAAGTTATAGCCCAGTGACACGTTTTGCAGACGGAGGAAAGAAGCGTCTTCCACAGCCCAGGAGTGAATATACTTGTCGCCTTGTTCCATGTCGTATATACTGGCTATGGTTCGTCCGGTATTGACGGCTTTCAGTTGCTCGGGGTCGGTTATTAGCTTGCCGGTCTGTCTGTCGATATATGTCCAGCGATTGTTCATGTTGCAGATGTCCAGCACATTGTAATTCAGTTTTCCGGACTGGGTGTTGGACAGCTTGGTGGCATTCAGCACTTCACCTCCGTAACTGAATCTGAAGAAAATGCTTAGGTCGAAGTTCTTGTACTTGAAAGTGTTGTTGATACCTCCGTAGAAGTCGGGATTAGCATTGCCGATGACAGTCTTGTCTTTTTCGTTGACTACCCCTTTGCTGTCACCCGTATCATCGATGTTGGCGAATTTCCAGTCGCCGGGGCGAACACTGTTACGGTCGCTTCCTTTATAGGGGATGCCTTCCTTCAGGGTATATTTTTGGGTGTCGGGGTTGTAGTCGAATTCATCCACTTGGTAAAGTCCGAGTGTCTTGTAACCGTAGAATTGTCCGATGGCTTTTCCGACTTCAACCTTATGGGTGCTCTGCTGCCATCCGAAGGCATATTCCTCGTAGAAATAATCCTCGCCGGACAGCGCACGGATTGTGTTTTTGTTATAGGAGATGTTGAAATCCGTTTTCCACGAGAATTGTTTCCGTTGGATGTTGAAAGTGCTGATGGCAAGGTCGAAACCGATATTTTGTGTCTCGCCGATATTGCGCATCATCTTTGTAAATCCAGAGGAAGAGGGCACGCGTGAGTTCAGCAGTAGGTGGTTGCTGCGGTTCAGATAGAACTCCGGTGTGATGATGATGCGTTGGGCAAGGAATCCTACGTCCAGACCCATGTTCAGAGTCTTGTTCGCTTCCCATTGTAAATCGACGCTGGGGATGCTTGACGGTATGTAGCCGGTGATAATGTCGGAACCATTGGCATACTTTATCGAGTTTAGAAGATCCAGTGACATGAAGTCGCCGATGCGATTGTTACCGGCAAGACCATAACCGACACGCAACTTCAGGTCGGAGAAGAGGTTCAGCTTCTTGATGAAAGGCTCTTCCGACATACGCCAAGCACCCGATACTGATGGAAATACACCCCATTTGTGGTTGTGTCCGAATTTGGAGGAACCGTCGGCACGAAGGGTGGCGGTGAAGAGGTATTTGTTCTTGAAGTTGTAATTGGCACGTGTGAACCAGGAAATCATCCGGTTGCTGTTGATATAGCTCGAAGAGATGGCGGTGGGGACACCTGCGCCCATGTTGTTCAAGCCTAGGTCATCGTTGGCAAACTGGTTGGCATCGGCACGTAGTGATTTGCTCCAACTGCTTATCCATTCCTGACCGAGCATTAAGGTGAATCGGTGTGCCTTCTTATACCTATTGTCGAAGGTGAGCACATTGGATGTCTGGAAACTATTGCTCTCTGCGTATTGTATGTATCCGCCGATGCTGGAACGTTTGGCATAGGCAGAGAGGTCGCCGTTGAATTGGTCGTTACGATTCAGGTAATAGCGGGTACCAATGATGTTGCGGAAACTTAACTTCTTGGAAAAGTAGAACGTGAATCCGCCGTTTGCCTGCAGATTGCGTGTGAAACGCGTGCGGTCTTCTTCCCGTGCCGATATAATAGGATTCTGCATCGGGTTGTCCTGCTGGTCTACGAACATGGGGTCTTCACCTTCGAGTAATTCAGTATCGCTACCTTTGATGCCGCTTATGGGGCGGTATTGGAGAATATGCTCCATTTTGTTGAAGCGCGTGGTTTGGCCGGAGGTACCCATACCGTAGGTCTTGCCTTGGTTGTAGCTGAATCGGGCATTTGCCTGGAAGCGCGAGGATGCCTTGTGAGAGATGTTGAAGGAGATGTTGTGACGGTAATCACCGCTGTAAACCATGGCTCCCTGCTCCTTGAAGTAATTATAACTCATACCGTATTTCAGCTCTTTCGTACCGCCGGAAATATTGACACGGTAGTTTTGGGAGGTAGTGACGCGTCCCAATGCTTCTTCTTGCCAGTCGATGCCTTTACGGTCGGCATAGTTTTCATCGATATCTTGGAAAGAGCCGTAGCGCTTCTGAAAGGTACTTACTCCGGTAGTCCCGTTTAAGGCATAGCTGCGTTCATAGTCAAGTAAGGCAAATTCTGCGGGTGACAACACGTCTAATTTTTTGGCTATTTTGCTGATACCTACGTAACTGTCGAAACTGACATTCATCTTACTGGCATCTTTAGGACCTTTTTTGGTCGTGATAACCACTACACCATTAGCACCGCGCGCACCGTAGATGGCAGTGGAAGATGCATCTTTCAGGATGTCGATGCTTTCAATTTCTCCCGGGTCTAGACTGGACATACCGTCCTCACTGGGATAACCGTCGATGACATAAAGCGGCTCGTTACTCTGGGTCATGGAGATACCGCCGCGTACATTAATAGAGATAGAAGAACCCGGACCTCCTTCACTTTGTGAGATTTGCACGCCTGCCACACGTCCCGCCAAAGCCTGTGCCACATCGGAAGTAGGGGTCTGCATCAAGTCCTCACTCTTTACGGATACGACAGAACCGGTGAGGTCGCTACGTTTGGATGTTCCGTAACCGATAACGACGACTTCATCAAGCAGCTTGCTGTCCGATTGCAGGGTTACGTTAATTTGTTTTTTACCTTTTACGTGTACTTCTTGGGTTCTCATCCCGATGAACGAGAAGACGAGAATGTCTTTGGACGGATTGTTTACTTTCAGCGTATATTGTCCGTCTAAATTGGTAATAGTACCGACGCCGGCGCTTCCTTTTACGGAAATATTGGCGCCAATCACTTCCAGTCCTTCTTCATCTATGACCTTTCCGGTAACGGTGATACTTTGCGCATACATACCTAAGGTGATGAAGAGGCATGATGTCAGCAGGAGAATCTTTCGAATGTTTTCCATATTTAGAATCTTAATAGTATGATATTTGTTATCACTAATTTTTCAGATGCTAAATTATGGATTTTCTGTGTGCCGGTCTTTTTGTAGTGTCTTGTAAAAGTTGTGGAGTGTTGATTTAGCTTTCAGTTTTGTGCATACAGCTTTCATTTCTGTACAAAGAAGCCGAAAGAGTTGAGAGTTAAAGGTTGAGAGTTGAAAGTCTAATAACTTTCAACTCTTTAGATTTCCAGTTCCGGAATTTCGTCTTTCAGTGTTGTTTTCTTGCCATTGTCATGTATCACGGTTGCCCCGTAATCCTTATAGCTTACGCTTGCATTGTAGCCTTTGCGCGTATTTTTTACTTCAAAGGAGGGCTTTCCGGCAGTGGAGATGTTCGCGCGGATATTCCAGTCACCTACTTGGATGCTGCCGTCTTTCAGTTTTCGGGGAGCGGTTTGGGCGCTTTCCGTGTTGTCGGCTTTGGCGTGTGTATATACAATTGTTGCGAAACGATATACCTTCTGTTTCTCCGATGTGGCGGTGAAGTGCCAGTGATTGGGGTATGGCTTGAAATTACCTTTCTCGTCTGCACGCAGCCAGTTGACGGCAGGAACAAAGAACCGGTCGGTGGTGTCTGTCTTCAGTGTTCCGGCAGAGAAGAGGTAGGCGTCCGATACACCGTCTTTGCTGGTGGCTTGTATGTGTACGTATTCTTTGGCCTTGTCCACGCTCATCGGATTGGTGACGGTGTGCAGCAGGTAGCTCCAAGTTACGGGTTCGGCAGCTTCCAGTTCATCATAAATGAACGAATAGCCGCTCTTGCCCAAGGTTACGATGTGGCGGCGGAATGTCTTTAAGCCTGTTTCGTCCCAGCCGTTTTCGGGGGAGTATTCCAGATGGCTTTGTTTGCCGCGTAGCAGCCACAGCGGAGAGATAACTTTTCCATAAGCGTTGGATGCGTCGCCTGCGACATAGCTAATCCTGTCACTGACATAGTGGCGGGGTATCCAGCCGTAACCTTCTGTTCCTATGCGTTGACCCATGCCGTTTACCAGAATGGAGTTGTGGGCACGTGTGGCACGGTGGCAATAAACACTGTGCTTGTCGGTGAAGCTGATGTGATGTCCGCTGCTGTAAAAGAGCGGCTGTCCGTTCCAGAAAGTATTGAAAGCATTCTGGTTGGCTATGGCGTGCGAAGTGCTGCCATAGGGGCTGCTGCGAAAACTGAGCATGGCGCTTTTGCGGGTGTCGTCCAAGTCGGTGGAGAAAGAAGCCAGTCCGCTTTGCGGGAATACGTGTCCCATCGGCAGGTCTTTCAATCCCGGTCCGTTGGGCAGAGGCTTGTCGCATTGAAGGCGGAACCATGCCAGACCTCCGGCTTTTGAGGTGCTTCCCTGTTCGAGAATATCGGGTTGGCGGGCACTGATATGACGTACATAATCTGCTGCATAGGTGTTGCCTGTCATACGTGCCAAAGCATCGGCATAGCCTACACGCGTACCGTTCGGGGTGAGAATGTTCTGATGTGAGCTGCCGTTGCCACCCGATTTGGAAAATGGCGGTTGCTGGTAGATGACATACAGCGCATTTCCCTGATACCAGGAATCGGAGAAGTAATTGTAACCGGTAAGGCGGGTATAGAAATATGGTACTTCTATGAGTGTGCGGAAATTGACACCGAAGTAGGAGTCACCGTTATGCCAAGCTCCATCCTTGTTCAGACCGGGGAAACGGGCGAGCCACAGGTTATAGCAATAGTCCGTCCACATATCGGCTTCGGGCAGTTCGCCATAAACGGTAAAGGCTGCCATGGTAAGGATGCGGAAGGTCATTTGCCATACGTGGTTGTCGGCGATGTGGTTTTCCAAACGATTGATGTCGTGCAGGAACATACTGTTGCCGGACTTTCGTATTTCGTTCAGCAGGAACTTGCGGGTGGTGTCATCCAAAGTATCGTATAGAGCGTCGTATGCCATAGAGCAGAGCGAAAGAAGGGTGGCTTCATTGAAGTCGCCCACTACATTCTTGTTGTCTCCCCAAGTTACCATTTCCTTGACACGTTTGATGGCTTCATCGGCATAACGGCGGTCTTTGGTGAGCAGATAGGCACGAATCAGCACGTCCGTATTGGCTTCTTCACCGTCGATGATGCGGCGGCTTTCGCGAGTGAGCATGGCGCTTTTCTGTACTTCGTTGGTCAGTCCTTTCGCTAAGTCTGAATTGATATCGTTCACGGACTTCATCGGAGTGACGAGTACTTTCTTGGCGCGTTTGAGGTAAGTAGTGCGTTCGGCTTTTCCTTCGCTGCGTTTTATGAAACTGTTCCATTCATCCTTGTCGAGCCATATGCGGGGGTGATGAGCGGGCAGCGCTTTCAATACGGTTGCTAAAGCAGGAGGACAGAACTTTTGGGGATTGGTTTTTACCGTAAATTGCAAGGTTTCGCTCCATTCGGCTTTGCCATCCGTAACATAGCCGTATTGCCAGTACCATGTGCCCGGAGTAAGGTCTTGTTCGGGATTGAAAAAGGGCCAGCGTGTTTCTACTTGTACGGTGCTTTCCTGTTCAAATGCCGGGCTTTGTGAATAGCGAAGGAAATAGCGTAATTTACTTTTGTCTGTTTCTTTTTGAGGAGGATTCTCTTCTGTCCCGTCCAGACCGCTTCGCAGTATGTTGAGGCTTGCCGGTAGCTGCCATTGAAAGGATACGGCGCGGTCGCTGACCGAAGCGCCGTTCAGCGGTGAAGGAGTTGCACGCATTTCGTGCATCAGTGTCGTGTCGGAGAGTTTGACGGTTGCCTTTCCGACTGCCTGTGCCTGTGCGCAGAGGGGTAGAAGGGAGAGGAGAGTAATGGATAGAATCTTGTTCATTTAATTGGGTATTACAAAAATAAGATGAGTGAAAGTACTATTATTTATACGCCGCTTGATAATTAGCCTTTTTTAGGAAGCACCTTTCCCGGTACATCATGCAGTTTGGGACGTGTCGGCTTAATCTTATGGGTATTCATATACTTTTCAAGAATGTCACGATGTTGCTGCGCCACTTTCTCGTAAGCGTTTTCCATCATGAGATTTCTTGTTTCACCCCTGTCGTTCTCCATGTCGAACAGTTGTTCGCGATGTCTGCCTTTGTCGTACAATACATATTTATAACGTGCGGTACGTACCATCCAACCTCGCGTCTTGCTGCTGTCGAAGCGTGTCTCGGTGATGACGTAATCCTGATGGGGAGCTTGCGGGTTACCTTCTTCGGCCACTTTACGGAATGATTTTCCGGCAGTGCCTTTAGGTTTTTTAGCACCTGTCCAGTCGCAGATGGTGGCGAAGAAATCTACTCCGTTGCTGATGAGTTGCGGCAATTGCTTGCCTGCATGTTTCTTGCCCGGCAGGGTTACGATGAACGGAATGTTTACCACTTCCTCGTATAAAGCCGATTTCTGGTTCCAGTGATGGGCGCCCAGTCCGTCTCCATGGTCGCTGGAGAAGATGACAACGGTATTCTCCCAAAGGTTGTTCTTGTCAATGGCATCGACTATCTTGCCGATTTCACGGTCTACTTTCTCTACCAAGCGGTAGTACGTGTAGCGGTACATACGCCAATCTTCGGGGGTAAAGGTAGCGGTGGGGTAGACATTGAAATTGTTGGCTCTCTCGTTTTCAAGGACATCGGCATCGTAGGGGTTCTTGGCGAAGTTGGCGGGCAGTCCCGGACAGTTACGTATCTCCGGTATACCGATATTGCCGTAGGGCAGGTTTTGGCTGCGTGCATATTCGCAAACATTGTGCGGATTGTCGAATGAAGCTACCAAGAAGAAAGGCTTGTTGTGCTTCTTGGAAAGGAATTGCACACAGGCCTCCGCCAGTCCGTCGTCGCTGTGTTTGTACAGTTGGTCGAAGCCGCGTTGTTTGTCGGGGATATCCAGTTCGGGTACGTGCCATTTGCCACCGTATGCGCATTCATACCCGGCATTCTTGACAAGCGTGCCCAATGTTTGTGTCTGAAGGGAATCGGGCATTGGAGCGCCGTTGATTGATAATCCTACCGCATCGGGATAGTGTCCTGTAAACATGGCGCCGCGTGAAGGACCGCTGAGCGGAGCGGTACAGTAAGCGTTTTGGAACATGATGCCGGCAGCAGCGAGCCTGTCCAGATTCGGTGTATGCAGGTCCGGGTTTCCGGCACAACTCATGGCATTTGCCGTATGCTGGTCGGTGAAGATGTAAATGATGTTGGGACGTTCGGCAGCGTATGCCATTGATGAACTTAGCAGGGATAGGCAAGCTATGTGCTTCATTGAGATTTGTTTTACCATATTATTAGTTTTTATAATTGATTTCAGAGGCTATTTCCACGATTGCTAAATTACGCTTTTCTCTACGTATAGATGAACGCTAATGTTTTTTTTATGATACGGAATGTGCATTTGATTGTCAATTTTGTACAGTTCGCTTTTAAATTTGTGCTAAAGGTGAATACAGAGGCACGGAGATAAGTAAGTATTGGAATTTAATTTATATCAAGAGTATCTGTCATTCAGAGCGAAGCGAAGAATCTCCTTTCTGTGTATACATTAAGAGAGTAGATTCTTCGCTTCGCTCTGAATGACAGATAGTATAAAAGTCGTTTTTCAAAATCTCTGTGTCTCAGTGTCTCTGTGTTTGAATAAGGGAACAAGTTAATCCCTAAACTCGCTTAATCGAATTTTTGCATTATCTTTGTCCCGACTAAAGAGAAAAATGAATGATAGTTTGTATAGCCGAAAAGCCTTCTGTGGCGCGTGACATAGCCGATGTACTCGGAGCGAAAGATAAGAAAGACGGATACATCGAAGGAAACGGATACCAGGTGACCTGGACGTTTGGCCACCTCTGTACACTGAAAGAACCGCACGAATACACTCCCAACTGGAAGTCGTGGAGCTTGGGCAGTCTGCCTATGGTGCCGCCCCGTTTCGGTATCAAACTTATCAGCAACCCTACATACGAACGCCAGTTTCGCGTGATTGAGAACCTCATGCAGCATGCCGATATGATTATAAACTGCGGTGATGCCGGACAAGAGGGAGAGCTCATTCAGCGTTGGGTGATGCAGAAAGCCGGTGCGCGTTGTCCGGTGAAGCGTCTGTGGATTTCCTCGCTGACGGAAGAAGCTATCCGTGAGGGGTTTGCCAAGCTGAGGGACGCATCCGATTTCCAACCTCTGTACGAAGCAGGTCTTTCGCGTGCCATCGGTGACTGGCTGTTGGGGATGAACGCCACCCGCCTGTACACCATGAAGTACGGTCAGAACCGGCAGGTACTTTCTATCGGACGGGTACAAACGCCTACATTGGCGCTAATCGTGAACCGCCAGCTTGAGATACAGAACTTTGTCCCCAAACAATACTGGGAATTGAAGACGGTGTATCGTGATACCACCTTTTCGGCCATTCTCCGCAAGAGCGATGAAGAACTGGTACTGGAAGCCGAAAAACAGAAAGAAGGCGCTGCCGCCAAAGCCGCAAAACCCGAAGAAAACCGGGGAATAGAGCCTATCACGGACAGGGAGCGTGGAATGGCTTTGCTGGAGCAGATAAAGAACTCTCCTTTTACTGTCACAAACGTCACCCGCAAGAACGGTAAAGAGGCCCCGCCTCGGTTGTTCGACTTGACTTCCCTGCAGGTGGAGTGTAACAAGAAGTTTGCTTTTTCCGCCGACGAGACGCTGAAAACCATCCAGTCGCTGTACGAGAAGAAAGTAACGACCTATCCGCGTGTCGATACCACTTTCCTGAGTGATGATATCTATCCCAAGTGTCCCGGCATACTGAAGGGGTTGCGGGACTATCAAACATTGATCGCTCCGTTGGACGGAGCTACGTTGCCGAAATCGAAAAAGGTGTTCGACAACTCGAAGGTGACGGATCACCATGCCATTATACCTACCGGTCAGCCCCCTCAGAACCTGACGGATATGGAACGACGTGTATTCGATCTCATTGCGCGCCGCTTCATTGCCGTGTTCTATCCGGACTGTTTGTTTGCAACGACTACGGTAATAGGTGAGGTGGAGCAGATTGAATTTAAAGTTTCGGGCAAGCAGATATTGGAACCCGGTTGGCGTGTGGTCTTTGGTACACCCTCGGCACAATCGCAAGAAGAAAAAGAAGAGAAAGGCGGAGAAGATGAAAACGTGCTTCCTGCATTTGTGGCGGGAGAGAACGGCCCGCACTTGCCGGACTTATACGAGAAGTGGACGCAACCGCCACGCCCTTATACCGAGGCTACTTTGTTGCGTGCCATGGAAACTGCCGGTAAGCTGGTGGATAATGACGAACTGCGCGATGCTCTGAAAGAAAACGGTATAGGCCGCCCTTCTACCCGCGCCGCCATTATCGAAACGCTCTTTAAACGTAATTATATCCGCAAGGAGAAAAAGAATCTGATTGCTACTCCTACGGGGGTAGAGTTGATTCAGATTATTCATGAAGAATTGTTGAAATCAGCTCAACTTACTGGAGAATGGGAACAGAAGTTGCGCAAGATTGAGAAAAAAACATTTAGTGCTTCGCAGTTTCTGGAGGAGTTGAAGCAAATGGTATCGGAGATTGTGATGAGTGTACTTTCCGATAACAGTAACCGCCATATCACCATACAAACTCCTGTACCCGAAAAGGGTGAAAAGACTTCTGCAGCATCAGCTTCCGCTGCCGATAAACCGAAAAAAGAGCCAAAGAAAAGAGCGCCGCGAAAGCCCGCAGCAAAGAAAGCGGAGCAAACGACCGATGCGCTGGTAGGACAACCTTGTCCGCTTTGCGGAAAGGGAACGGTTATTAAAGGAAAAACGGCTTACGGCTGTTCCGAATGGAGGAGCGGATGTACATTCCGCAAGCCGTTTGAATAGAGGCACAGAGATACAGTCCCCTCTGTGCTCTCAGCTTTATTCGTAATTCAAGTGGAATTCTACGACCGCTTCAATACCTTTCCGCAGAATATCCAGCGGGATATTTTCGTTGGGAGAATGAATGGCGTTGGACTCCAGACCGAATCCCATCAGTACGGTTTTTATTCCCAATACCTGTTCAAAAGTAGAGATTATAGGAATACTTCCTCCGCGACGTACTGCCAACGGTTTCTTTCCGAATGCTTTGGTGAAGCCTTTCTCTGCGGCTTGGTATGCGGGGAGCGTAATGGGGCATACATATCCTTGCCCGCCATGCATGGGAGTAACCTTTACTTGTACGGTATCGGGGGCTATACTCATGATATAATCGGCGAACTGTTGCGAAATCTTATGATGCTCCTGATGCGGAACCAGTCGGCATGATACTTTGGCATAGGCTTTGGAGGGCAGCACGGTTTTAGAGCCTTCACCCGTATAACCTCCCCAAATACCGCATACATCGAAAGACGGACGGCAACTGTTGCGTTCCAGCGTACTGTAACCTTTTTCTCCGGAAAGGGCATTTACGCCGATAGCCTTTTTATATTTCTCCTCATCAAACGGGATATGCGCTATCATCTCACGTTCTGCCTGCGGCACTTCTTCCACATCGTCGTAGAAGCCCGGTACGGTGATACGTCCGTCCGCATCCGTCACTTGGCTTATCATCCGGCAAAGCACGTTGATGGGGTTGGCTACTGCACCGCCGAAGTGTCCGGAATGCAAGTCGCGATTCGGACCGGTTACTTCTATTTCCCAATAGGCAAGCCCGCGCAGTCCGGTAGTGAGTGAGGGAAGGTCTGCACCCAGCATACTGGTGTCGGAGACGAGGATTACGTCGGCTTTCAACAGCTCTTTATGTTCTTGGCAGAATCCTTCAAGACTGGGTGAACCGATTTCTTCTTCTCCTTCGAAGATGAACTTTACGTTGTGGGTCAGCAGGTTGTTCTTCACCAAGTATTCAAAAGCCTTTACTTGGATGAATGATTGGCCTTTATCATCGTCTGCGCCACGTGCCCAGATGTGTCCGTCACGTATTTCCGGTTCAAAGGGATTGCTTTTCCAAAGCTCCAGCGGTTCGGCGGGCATCACGTCATAGTGGGCGTATATTAATACGGTCTTGGCTTTCGGGTCTACGGTTTTCTGTCCGAATACGATGGGATTGCCTGCGGAGGGCATAACCAACGCTTCGTCAGCGCCGGCTGCCAACAATAGTTGCGCCCAGCGTTCGGCGCACGCCAGCATATCATCGTGATGTTCGGGCTTCGCACTGATGCTGGGAATACGGATAAGGCTGAATAAGTCTTCCAGCATCTTGGATTCGTTCTCTGCAATATAATCTTGTATCATATAATATTAGATAAGTATGTCATTATTTATTTTTTTCGTCTTTAGTGTGGCTTAGAATGATGCCAAAATGTGCGACCAACTTAATTTGTCAGACACTGTCTGACAAATTGGATAGAGTAGATAGAACTTTCTCATATTGTTTAAATTAGGGCGGCTGTAGCCTTTCCCTAATTTAATACGTAATATTTTTGCTAATGAAGAAAGCAATGCTGTACCATATTTAGCCTTAATATTTCCTTGTTGCTCGAACTCTACAATGTATTTGCCTATATTCCAATAGGTAGAAACCAAAGTCGTATTAACAATTTGGACTAATTGATTCTTAGTGTCAGTTACCAGATTGGTAATATTGTCAGCCAATTGATTTAATTCTTGTTCTGCCAAAATTGGTGAATTTGCAATATTATTGTTTTTATCCATATCTATAAAGTCTATCTTTTATTGATAGGTATCAGAGTTGTGTTGTTCTATCAATCAGATAATAATCCAATAATGTCATGGCTGCCATAGCTTCTACAATGGGTACGGCGCGGGGCAGCACGCAGGGGTCGTGGCGTCCGCGGGCTTTGAGGGTGGTGTCTATGCCGTCCATGTTTACGGTATGCTGTTCCATGAGTACGGTTGCCACGGGCTTGAAGGCTACGCGGAAGTAGATGTCCTGTCCGTTGCTGATGCCGCCCTGAATACCGCCGGAGTGGTTGGTGTGTGTTTCGATGCGTCCGTTATTATTGAAGAATACGTCGTTTTGCTCGGAACCTTTCATCTTCAGACCTTTGAAGCCTTCACCGTATTCAAATGCCTTTGCAGCATTGATGCTGAGCATACCGGCGGCAAGGGCCGATTGAAGTTTGCCGTAAATGGGTTGTCCCAGTCCGATGGGGCATCCTTTGATGACACAAGTCACTACGCCGCCAATGGTGTCGCCTTCTCCTTTTATCTTGAAGATGAGCTCTTCCATTTCTTTCGCCTTCTCCGGGTCGGGGCAACGCACCGGATTGCTCTCAATCAGGTCGAGGTCGTAAGCGGTATAGTTTTCTTCCAGCTTGATAGGACCTACTTGTGAAGTGTATGCCGTGATGCGGATGCCCAGCTGTTTCAAAGCCAATTTGGCCAATGCTCCTGCCACAACGCGCGAAATGGTTTCGCGTGCCGATGAGCGTCCTCCGCCACGGTGGTCGCGTATTCCGTATTTTACGTTATATGTATAGTCGGCGTGCGAGGGGCGATATACTTCTTTCAGATTATTATAGTCGTTGGAGTGTTGGTTTTCATTCCATACGATGAATCCGATGGGGCATCCGGTGGATTTACCTTCGAAAATGCCGGAAAGGAATTCTACTTTATCAGATTCTTTGCGTGAGGTGGTGATACGTGATTGTCCCGGACGGCGACGGTCGAGTTCCGATTGGACAAAATCCATATCGATGGTAATTCCTGCGGGGAATCCATCTATTACACCGCCTATGCCTTTACCATGTGACTCTCCGAAACTGGTAAGGCGGAGAATATTACCGAATGAGTTGAACATATCAAATGCTTTAAGAGTTTATAATGAGGTTAATGTGCCAGTTTGCCCTGTCATAACGGGCTTTGACTTTTTAAAGGTAACAATTATTTTTGTAAAACGTTTCAAAAATGGCAATAAATCTTTTATTTTCCGGCTTTCGGGAGTGTCAATTACTGTTTCAACCTATTGATTCCGTTCGTAAATCCATAGAATCCTTTAAGAATGTGAAGAAACTTTATAAATGCTCCTATATGAAAAAAGGGACATCTATTCTATATAAAAGACCTTGTTTGGAGGTTTTAAAAACTGTTATTTTGCGCCATAGATAAAAAAGAGAATATTAATCCACCCATAATTGTATGGGAATTTTATTAACTAAACAAGTACTTATATGAAGAAAAGTTTGTTTTTTTTATTTGCATTGATCTGTTCAATGAGTTTATTTACCGCTTGTAGCGATGATGATGATCCTGACTACTCTAAAGTTATTGAAGAAGAAATAGCAGGTGATTATAAAGGAACCTTGACTGTGACAGTAGAGGGAACTACTATGCCTTCCGAACCTCAAAAGATTAAGATTGAAAAGGCCAGTCCTTCTGCTATAAATCTTTCTTTAGCTAATTTTAGCTTTATGGGGATTGCTATCGGTGATGTTGAGTTGAAGAACTGTGTATTATCTCAGAATGGTAATACTTATACATTTTCTGGTACCCAAGATTTGAAGGTAGAAACCTTGTCTTGTATAATTAATGCCAAAGGTACAGCTTCAAATGGTGCCGTAAAAGTTGATATGGATATCGATGCCACTGTAGGCAGCTTGGAGCAGAAAGTCAAAGTTGTGTATGAAGGTACTCGTCTGACTGGCTCTGAAAGCAGTGAAGCTAAGATTACGGCTTTCTCTTTCGATATGTCTAACAAAGCAAATTCCATTGTAATTGAGCAACCGGTTATTAATGATGATAATACAATCACATTTAGAGTAGACGAGGCTGCGGTGGAAGCTGATGCAAATGTATTGAAAACTGTAGTTCCTACGTTTACTGTTTCTGACAAAGCAACTACGTCTGTGGAAAGTGGTAAGGCTATGGACCTTTCAAAAGATGTAACGATTACTGTGCTGGCAGAAGATGGTACAGTAGTGGAATATATAGTAAAAACCCCTGTAAGAAACTCTTTAATAAAATACTCTTTTGAAACTTGGTATGTTACAAATGAAGGGAAAGAATCAGAATATTGGAATCCAAATCCTAAAGAGGAATTGAATACATCAAATGAAGGGGCAGCACTCATGAATAATACATCATTTTCTCCTTTATTGATTGGTTTTCCTGTTACATCTGAAGATAATGGATTTACAGGTAAAGCAGCTAAACTGGTGACTTTATATTCTAAAAATCATCCTTTTGGTACTATTGCCCCTATAACTTCAGGCTCTTTATTTATGGGGCAGTTTAAAACAACTTTCCCAGCTCTAAAATCAACAAAGTTTGGTATACCTTATGATAAAAAGCCTATACTATTTAAGGGAGTCTATAAATATACGGCTGGGGATAATTATGTAGATGGAACGAAATCTCCTGTAGAAGAGAATCTTGATATCAAAGATGAGTGTGCTATTCAAGCTGTACTTTATGAAGCTGTTGATGAAAATGGAAAAGAGGTAACTTTAACAGGTGAAGATATTAACACATCACAATATCGTGTAGCACTTGCTCAGTTGGAAGATGGCTCTGAAAAGGCAGAATGGACTAAGTTTAATATTCCGTTTAAATATTTGGAAGGTAAATCTTATGATGAAAGTAAGGAATATAAATTGGCTATTGTGTGCTCTTCAAGTAAAGATGGTGACAAATTTAAGGGTGCTGTAAATAGTACTCTTATTGTAGATGAATTAGAAATTATTGGTGAATGATGATATTATAATTTAGAAATTTGAAAGGTAAGAAACAATCAGTGTTTCTTACCTTTTTTTAATACTTTTAGTATAGTCTTTTGAGGGGTAATTAAGATTATCCTCTGTGCTTATCTCCGATTTCCATAGACTGAAACATTATCATACTTCTTTGAAAACATACCCCAGCTTTGTGTTTTTTCTGTTTTCATCAGTAGTATAACCTCGTTTTACAGTTGCGGGCTGTACGGTTGCCAACTGCGGGCTGTAGAGCCCACAACTGCAAACCGTACAGCCCGCAACTGTAAAACGAGGTTTAGTTACGTGCATAGTGGCATTTAGTATACGCTATAACGACAAAAAGAACGTGCCGGAATCTCTTTTGTATGTATGGTTGAGGACTATATGCTGCAATAAAAGGGAAATTTACTCCTATTAACGGTTTGATGTAGATTAAGGGAAAATCCTTGTATGTGAGTAAGTTATAAGAGAAAAAGAAACAATGGGATTATAATAAGGAGTGACGACCAAAAGCGGTCGTCACTCCTTATTATGATTGTTATCACTCGATAACTCCTTTTGCTTTAATATGTTACCACTAAAAGTGACGAGTGATGAGAAAACACTCAAACTTTATATTTAGAATGCATACCCAAATCCTAAGTTCATATAGATGGGATACATATTAAATGTTATTGTATTAAAGTCTTTCTGGAAGATATTGTTCAGCCCCCATGTCAAGTCGGCATGTACGGTAAGGTGTTTGAATGCTTTCCATTCTCCGCCAAGTTGTAAGCCCCACTGAAATTTTCTTAAATCATTGGAGAAGTCATACGTTGCGATACTTTCTCCGGTGAATTCAACTTTTGAACCGGTTTGGTCGGGGGTACGTAGATGCCCTTCGTAAACGTGTCCGGAGAAGTTGCCCTCCAGCAAATAGGAGAAATAAGGGCCGGCAGACAATATCCAGCGTTTACTGATATGGTAGTTTGCCAGAACGGGAATGGTAAGATAAGAGTTCTTTACTTTAGTTTTGACTCCTCCTGTCCAAAGTCCTGCCAACTCTCCGCCATTGGTATTGATGATTTTCATACCGTAATTCTTTACGGTGGCTTCGGTTGTCATGTTCTTGTTCTCTAATCGTAAGCCCAATGTGAGTCCCCATTTCTTGTCTTTGTCAAACCATTTGGTGGCATTACCTTCAATGGCAATGGCTATGCCGGGTGCATAACTGTTTATTTTACGTATTTCCTTAGGCAGAGGAATAGGAGATGTACCACCAATATTGAATCCGGCTTTTATGCCATATTCCCAACCATGCAGATAGGAGTTGATAAGACTCTTATTTCTTTCTTCTTGTGCCTGTACGTTGGCAGCCATTGCCAACAGTACGGCTATAATGCAAATAAAATGATACTTTTTCATACTGAATATTAGTTGTCTTCGCTTATAAGTTCTAATTCGTCTATATGCAGTGTGCTGCCAACAGCTCCTTTGAAGTAAGCGCCGTCTACACTGGAGGAAAGGACAATACTTAATTTATATTTACCGTTCTGCAATTTGGCAGCGTCTATGCTTTTACCGTTTACCGCTTCAAAAGGCAACTCAAACGCTGTCCATGTATCGGTTTCTTTAGCTTCTTCTTCGCTGATACGGGCGATGGATACGAGCTTGTCGGAAGTCAAATCCAAGCTGTTGCTGCCATCCAGCATGAAAGAGTTTTCGTTTGCCTCGTATAGTATGGCATAAATGTCGAAACGGTCTTTTTTGTCTTTCTGTACTACGCCTTCATCGGTGTACACGTCTCCGGCTTTGAACTTATAGTAGCCTTTTAGTGAAACGGGACGCTTGTAATATTGTATGCCGAACTTAGTAGCCCGCAAAGGATCTTTTAGTGCGTTTGCCAAGTCGAAAGAGCCGATGAACAGGTTGCCAGCCGCAATATACATCTTCACCATAGCGCCGAAGCTGCCGGTGTCGCAGGTGGTTAGTTTCAACCCTTTGCCGCGGTAGCCGTCGGTTATTTGCTGGGTTGGATAGCCGGTACGGTTATCTGCCATACTGGTTAACTTGAATCCGGGGTTACCGCTTGACCATTGCAGTACACGTGAAACACTGGTTGATGTTCCCGGTTCGAACTCATAAAGAATGTCGTACTCGGTATTGCTTGATGGAAGCAGTTCTTCAAAGTGGAAAGAGCCGGGTACTTCGGTCGGTATAATCTTTACGGTATATGTGGAGTGCCATTCTCCGTCTTCGGAAGTTACGGTAAAGGTGCGTGAGTGCGAGTCATTGCTGAAATCGTAATTGTTCATTACGTCATCCGGATAATGTTCGTTCGCTTTGAGGGTTGCGCCTGCGGGCAACTTAAACTGTAATTGCTGTTTTGATAAATCCGCTCCTTTATGCACGTATATGTTTATCTCTTTTGAATCGCTATTGATATGAGCTAATTGTACGTCTGTACCGGTACAAGCATCAATGGCTGCTTCGGAGTTGAGTGCTTCGTCTTGAATGCACGATGTTGTTGCGAAGCCTAAAAAGAGGCAGGCTATCAGATTTTTAAGTCTCATATTTTTCTGTTTAGTTAATAACTGTTTGCTAATTAAAGCCTTTGTAACTTTAATAATAACAAAATTCGGTCGACAAAGTTAGGTTTCTTTTTCGTAAATAAAGTATTTCTCCAATCCTTTCTGCTCTTTCGGCATTATAAAAGTTTTGAAACGATATCACTTTCTCTTAACTTTAGGAGATACATACGGAAAAGAACATCCGGAATGTTGCCGGTAATGATAAAAGGATTTCTCATATTTGCTTAATCTACACTTAGTGAATATAAATGTAATTATTCATTTTGAATTATACAAATTGTATAATGCGAAATGAATAATGGAAGTGTCACATATCATCTGATAATCATCACTTCTTATCCTTTTTATTTGGCAGTCTCAAAGAGATATATTACTTTTGTGTTGAATATAAACCTATTAGAAAGAAACGACTATGGCAAGACCTATTAGAGAAACACCGATACTGTTCGGTAAAGATGCCGCTCGTTTCGAGGCAGAAATGAAGCGGGTAGAGAACTTGACCGCGGAAGAGCGTAAAGCCAACCGGGATAAGGCTCGCAAGGCTTATGAAGAGTTGATAACCGAAGTGAAGTTTCCAAGCATAAGCCGTGTATGAAACTGATACAACTAACTGAAGATTACGAGTTAAAGCCATTCGATTGCGGCGATGCCGATTTGAATGGCTTTCTTGCGCATGACGCAAAGGGATTTCATGATAAACACATCGGAAAAACTTTCCTTCTTATCGACGGTGAACAGATAGCTGCCTATTTCTGTCTGTTCAATGATAAGGTGTCACGTGTGGAAGCATCCGGTTCCGCATGGAGAAAAATGAAAAAGCTCTTCCCTCACGACAAACATTTCAGCAGTTACCCTGCTGTAAAGATTGGGCGGCTGGCTGTTTCACAGGATTATCGGAACACCGGTATCGGAAGCAAACTGATGTTGTCTATCAAACATATGCTCAATGCCGAAGATACATGCTCGACTTTCCGCTTTATCACTGTTGACGCTTATTTGTCCGCCGTACCCTTTTACATCAAAAATGACTTCAAATTGCTGGTCTCCGATGATGATGACAAGCACACGCGTCTGATGTTCTTCGACATGATGGAAATGTAGCGGTCGTAACTGAATTATACAAATTGTATAATGTGAAATGAATAATGGCGGCTATCGTTGTTTCTCCAATCCTTTTTGCTATTTTTGCATGATTAAAAACTGAAGTAGTGATGACTGAAACAGAGAGAAAACAGATAATTGCCTTAGTGCAGCGTGAAGTAGTTCCCGCCATCGGGTGTACAGAACCTATTGCCGTAGCTTTATGTGTGGCGAAAGCGACCGAAACCTTGGGGACAAAACCGGAAAAGATAAATGTCTTGTTAAGTGCCAATATCTTGAAAAATGCAATGGGTGTCGGAATTCCCGGTACGGGTATGATAGGGCTGCCCATTGCCATAGCGTTGGGAGCGCTGATAGGCAAATCGGAATATCAGCTGGAAGTGCTGAAAGACAGTAGTCCTGCAGCAGTGGAGGAAGGAAAATGCTTTATCGGTGAAAAACGCGTTAATATAGCCCTCAAAAAGAATATCACAGAGAAACTCTACATCGAAGTATGTTGCGAATCGGGTGAGAACAAGGCTACTGCCATTATTGCCGGCGGACATACTACTTTTATATATATAGCCCGTAACAATGACATCCTTTTGAATAAGCAAAGCACAAGTTGCGGGGAAGCGGAAGAGCAAACCGTAGAACTGACTTTGCGCAAAGTGTATAACTTTGCCATGAATGCTCCGCTGGACGAAATACGTTTTATTCTTGAGACTGCCCGTTTGAATAAAGCTGCCGCCGAACGCTCTTTCGATGGAAACTACGGTCATGGGCTGGGCAGAATGCTGCGTGGCACTTATGAACATAAGATATTGGGCGATAGCGTGTTCTCTCATATCCTTTCTTATACATCCGGCGCATGTGATGCCCGTATGGCAGGTGCTATGATACCGGTAATGAGTAATTCCGGAAGTGGAAACCAAGGCATCTCCGCCACGTTGCCCGTCCTGGTTTATGCCGAAGAAAACGGTAAATCGGAGGAGGAATTGATTCGCGCCCTCATGCTTAGCCATCTGACTGTGATTTACATCAAGCAAAGCCTCGGTCGCCTGTCTGCACTATGCGGTTGTGTGGTAGCGGCTACGGGTTCCAGTTGCGGCATCACTTGGCTGATGGGCGGCACTTACGAACAAGTTGCCTTTGCCGTTCAGAATATGATTGCCAACCTTACCGGAATGATTTGTGACGGCGCCAAGCCCAGTTGCGCCCTGAAAGTAACTACCGGCGTTTCCACCGCCGTCCTTTCCGCCATAATGGCAATGGAGAATCGTTGTGTTACTTCAGTTGAAGGAATAATTGATGAAGATGTAGATCAAAGCATCCGCAACCTGACAAAGATAGGTTCTAAAGGAATGGATGAAACGGACAGACTGGTGCTGGAGATAATGACAGGAAAAGGGAAATAATTGATAGCTTTTAGAGTTGATAGCTTTTAAAGTTGAAAGTCAGCTACACTATAATGCTGCATAGCTAACTTTCAACTTTAAAAGTTTTCAATTTTTAATGGCAGCATCCGTCCCCGCATTCATGGTCGCCGCATCCGCTGCCGCAGTCTCCGCAGTCGCATCCGCCACTGCATCCGCCGCCGCTCATCATGCGTGCCATTTCTGCCAATTCATCGTTGGTAGCCGGACGGTTTTCGGTGATTTCACCTACAAAGTTCAGGTCGCAACCTGCCAAGGGGTGATTCATATCCATTACTACTACATCATCTTTTACTTCTACCACGCTTCCGTTGATGCGCTGGCCTTCTGAGGTCATCAAAGGAATAACGGCACCTTCTACTACACGTTCGCTGTCAAACTGGCCTTCTATCTCGAAGATGTTTTTCGGGAGGTCGATAACGTGCTCGTCGTCATATTCGCCGTAGGCTTCTTCGGCTTTGATTGTAAAGTCGAACTTGTCACCTTTCTTCAAATCTTTCACTTGGTTCTCGAAAGATTCCAGTGTCAGGCCCAATCCGGAGATAAATTGGAACGGGTGCTCTGCGGGCGCCTCTTCTGTGAATTCTTTTTCTCCGTTTTCAATTGTGTACAACTTATATGCTAAGGTGATGTACTTGTTTTCTACTGTTTCCATTGATTTTGTTATTTCTTTATTAATAAATACTGTTTTTCAGTCTCGCGTAATTTTCGCTTAGTGCGCAAAGATACGGAATATTTTGTTTCGGGAAGGGAAGCGTTCCGGTAATTTTCAGATTATTAAATGCTTTGGAATTGATGAATATCTTCTTTAAAAAGTATCCGAATCGTTTTATTTGCAACTGATAAGTGATAAAATAAGATTTTAAAGCGCGGTTTCCTTACGATTATTCATGTTTATATCTTTTTTTTCTTCAATTTGTTTGGAGTTTATAAAAAAGCACTTACCTTTGCAGCATATTTATATGAAACAACAAATAAGAGAACAATAAAGATAATTTAGTTATGAATCTACATACATCTATTAACCTGGCAGTCCTGCATATTATTCGCGTCGTGGTGGTGGCATCAAGAGCGTGAGAAAGGTTGTGTATGTATTTGTACGGTAAAGATATTTATAGTAAGCCTTTCTCATTACGGTGAGAAAGGCTTTTTTCATAAAAGGAGACAAATAAGATGAAACATCAGTTACGCAGTTCGTTCAGCACACAAGGCCGCCGTATGGCAGGTGCCCGCGCGTTGTGGACGGCCAACGGCATGAAGAAAGAACAGATGGGAAAGCCCATAATCGCGATAGTCAACTCTTTTACCCAGTTTGTGCCGGGACATGTGCATCTGCACGAGATAGGTCAGTTTGTAAAGGAAGAGATAGAAAAGCAAGGCTGCTTTGCTGCCGAATTCAATACGATTGCCATTGACGACGGCATCGCGATGGGGCACGACGGTATGCTGTATTCATTGCCGTCACGCGATATCATAGCCGACAGCGTGGAATATATGGTGAATGCGCATAAGGCGGATGCCATGGTTTGCATCAGCAACTGCGACAAAATTACGCCGGGTATGCTTATGGCTGCGATGAGGCTGAACATTCCTACGGTATTTGTTTCCGGTGGTCCTATGGAAGCCGGAGAATGGAACGGACAGCACCTCGACCTGATTGATGCTATGATTAAGTCGGCCGATGAAAGCGTGAGCGATAGCGATGTTGCCAAGATAGAACAGCACGCTTGTCCTACTTGCGGATGTTGCTCGGGTATGTTTACCGCCAATTCCATGAACTGCCTGAACGAGGCTATCGGTCTGGCGTTGCCGGGTAACGGTACGATTGTGGCTACCCACGAGAATCGCAAGAAACTGTTTGAGGATGCCGCCAAGCTGATTGTTGAAAACGCTTATAAGTATTATGAAGAGGGAGACGAAAGCGTACTTCCCCGCAGCATTGCCACTCGTGAGGCTTTCCTGAATGCAATGACACTGGATATTGCAATGGGCGGTTCCACCAATACGGTGCTTCACTTGCTGGCGGTGGCGCATGAAGCCGGAGCGGATTTCACGATGGATGACATTGATATGCTGTCCCGTAAGACTCCTTGCTTGTGCAAAGTGGCTCCCAATACCCGGAAATATCATGTGCAGGATGTAAACCGTGCCGGCGGTATCGTTGCCATTATGGGCGAGCTTGCCAAAGGCGGCTTGGTGGATACGAATGTACGCCGTGTAGACGGGATGACACTGGCGGAGGAAATAGACCGGTATTGCATCACAAGCCCGAATATTTGTGAGAAAGCTATCAAGAAATATTCCAGTGCCGCTGCCGGAAAGTTCAATCTGGTACTCGGTTCGCAGGATACTTATTATAAGGAATTGGACACAGACCGTGCCGAAGGTTGTATCCGCGACCTGCAGCATGCTTATAGCAAGGACGGCGGACTGGCTGTTCTGAAAGGAAACATAGCACAGGACGGTTGTGTGGTCAAAACTGCCGGAGTGGACGAAAGTATATGGAAGTTTACCGGCCCTGCTAAAGTATTCGATTCGCAAGAAGCTGCCTGCGACGGTATTCTGGATGGAAAGGTTGTCAGCGGCGATGTTGTCGTCATCACCCACGAAGGTCCGAAAGGCGGTCCGGGTATGCAGGAAATGCTTTATCCCACTTCTTATATCAAATCCCGCCATTTAGGCAAGGAATGTGCGCTGATTACCGACGGACGCTTTAGCGGCGGTACTTCCGGACTGAGCATCGGGCATATCTCTCCCGAAGCCGCTGCGGGTGGCAATATCGGTAAGATTCAGGACGGTGACATCATCGAAATAGATATACCGAACCGCTCTATCAATGTGAAACTGACGGATGAGGAGCTGGCTGCCCGTCCCATGACGCCGGTAACCCGCGACCGCCAGGTGTCGAAAGCATTGAGAGCGTATGCAAGTATGGTAAGCTCGGCTGATAAAGGGGCTGTGAGACTGATAGAATAATTGGGATTCCGTACCCGAAAAACAATAATAAATAGATATGGAAAACTTAATAACAGGCGCAGAAGCATTGATGCGCTCTCTGGAGCATCAGGGAGTAAAGACCATTTTCGGTTATCCGGGTGGCAGCATCATGCCGGTATTTGATGCCTTATACGACCACCGAGAGAATCTGAATCATATCCTCGTTCGCCATGAACAGGGAGCTACTCATGCTGCACAGGGCTTTGCACGTGTGTCGGGTAAGGTCGGCGTATGTCTGGTCACCAGCGGTCCGGGTGCAACAAACACCATTACAGGTATTGCCGATGCCATGATAGACAGTACACCGATAGTTGTCATTGCAGGGCAGGTTGCTACGGGATTTCTCGGAACGGACGCCTTTCAGGAAGTGGACTTGGTAGGCATTACACAACCTATCACGAAGTGGAGCTACCAGATTCGTCGTGCGGAAGACGTGGCATGGGCTGTCGCCCGCGCTTTCTACATCGCACAGAGCGGACGTCCCGGTCCGGTTGTACTGGACTTTGCCAAGAATGCCCAAGTGGATAGGACGGAGTATATTCCTACCCGGGTGGATTATGTGCGCAGCTATCTGCCCGTACCGGAAATGGAGCCGGAAGCCATACAACAGGCTGCCGATTTGATAAATGCTGCGGAACGTCCGTTGGTATTGGTGGGACAAGGTGTGGAGCTCGGCAATGCGCAAAACGAATTGCGTGCTTTCATCGAAAAGGCAGGTATGCCTGCCGGCTGCACTTTGCTGGGGCTTTCCGCATTGCCTACGGATCATCCCCTGAATAAAGGCATGCTGGGTATGCACGGCAATCTGGGCCCGAATATAAACACCAACAAATGCGATGTGCTGGTTGCGGTGGGTATGCGCTTTGACGACCGTGTCACTGGCAAAATATCCACTTATGCGCCGCAGGCAAAAGTAATCCATTTCGATATTGACCCTGCGGAGATAGACAAGAATGTAAAGACTGACGTGGCAGTATTGGGCGATTGCAAAGACACTCTTGCCGCAGTAACCGAATTACTGAACCCCGCCGAACATAAAGAGTGGCTGGAAAGTTTCCTGCCCTACGAACAGATGGAAGAGGAGAAGGTAATCCGTCCCGAACTGCATCCGGCAGGTGATGCTTTGAGCATGGGCGAAGTGGTGCGTGCCGTTAGTGAGGCCACGCATAACGAGGCTGTTTTGGTGACGGATGTAGGTCAGAACCAGATGATGTCTGCCCGCTACTTTAAATATAGCAAGGAGCGCAGTATTGTTACTTCCGGAGGTTTGGGTACAATGGGCTTTGGTCTTCCTGCCGCTATCGGCGCTACTTTCGGACGTCCCGACCGTACGGTTTGCGTCTTTATGGGTGACGGCGGTCTGCAGATGAACTTGCAGGAGCTGGGTACGATAATGGAACAGAAAGCTCCCGTTAAGATGATTTTGCTGAACAATAACTTTCTCGGTAATGTTCGTCAATGGCAAGCCATGTTCTTCAATCACCGTTATTCGTTCACTCCGATGATGAATCCTGACTACATGAAGATTGCTTCCGCCTACGAAATTCCGGCACGCCGTGTATTTACCCGCGAGGAATTGGCAGAAGCCATTGAAGAGATGATTGCGACAGACGGTCCGTTCCTGTTGGAAGCTTGCGTAGAGGAAGAGGGGAATGTAATGCCGATGACACCTCCGGGTGGCTCTGTGAACCAAATGTTGCTGGAGTGCTAATATAAATGATGAGAATGAAGAATTTTCGGGATGTTTCTCTTTTATTCTGCATTCTTCATTAAGGAGATATGTACAAAATGTAATTCTTCATTCTTAATTCTTCATTAATAAAGTTATGGACAAGACATTATATACAATTATCGTTCATTCGGAAAACTTTGCAGGTCTGCTGAATCAGGTAACGGCTGTATTTACCCGCCGTCAAATCAATATCGAGAGTTTGAACGTTTCGGCATCCTCTATCAAGGGGGTGCATAAATACACCATTACAGCTTGGACGGACAAAGACACTATTGAGAAGGTGACGAAGCAAATCACCAAAAAGATAGATGTATTGCAGGCGCACTATTTCACGGATGATGAAATCTATCAGCATGAGATTGCGCTTTACAAGATAACGACTCCCACGCTGGAGGAGAAGCCGGAAGTATCCAAAATCATCCGCAAGTACAATGCGCGTATCGTGGAGGTAAATTCCGTATTCTCCATTGTAGAGAAGAACGGCATGAGTGAGGAGATAACCAATCTTTATGAGGAACTGCGTGCTTTGGAGTGTGTACTCCAGTTTGTACGTTCCGGTCGTGTGGCTATCACAACGAGTTGCTTTGAACGCGTAAACGAGTATCTGGCGGATCGTGAAACAAAATATCGCCGGAGTAAAGAACAACAAGGACAATGAGTGAAAACAATAAAATAGGTACTTACAAGTTTGTAGCCGAACCGTTCCATGTGGACTTTACCGGCCGTCTTACAATGGGTGTGCTCGGCAACCATTTGCTGAACTGTGCAGGATTTCATGCAACAGAACGCGGTTTCGGTATTGCAACCTTGAATGAGGACAACTACACGTGGGTACTTTCCCGTCTTGCCATCGAGTTGGACGAGATGCCGTACCAATACGAGGATTTCTCTATCCAGACTTGGGTGGAGAATGTATACCGCCTCTTTACGGACCGTAACTTTGCCATCATCAACAAAGACGGAAAGAAAATAGGATATGCACGTTCCGTATGGGCTATGATTAGCCTTAATACCCGTAAGCCTGCCGATTTGCTGGCCTTGCACGGTGGCAGTATTGTGGACTATGTGTGCGACGAGCCTTGCCCCATTGAGAAGCCTTCGCGTATAAAAGTGACTTCTATGGAGCCGGCTTCTTCGCTGAATGCCAGATACAGCGATATTGATATTAACGGGCACGTAAACAGTATCCGTTATATCGAGCACATCCTTGATTTGTTTCCGATAGAACTATATAAGGAGAGCCGTATCCGTCGTTTTGAAATGGCATATGTAGCCGAGAGCTATTACGATGACGAGCTTACTTTTTATAAAGACTATGTAGGCAACGGTACGTATGATGTAGAAGTAAGAAAGAATGGCAGCGAAGTGGTTTGCCGTTCTAAAGTGATATTTGTAGAGAAATAATTTATTAATCAATTAGTTGGCATAAGCCACAAATAAAAATTAAAACAAAAAATGGCACAATTGAATTTTGGCGGTGTTATTGAAAATGTAATGACCCGCGAAGAGTTTCCTTTGGAAAAAGCACGTGAGATTTTAAAGGATGAGACAATCGCAGTTATCGGTTACGGTGTACAAGGTCCCGGCCAGGCTTGCAACCTGCGCGACAATGGCTTCAATGTGATTGTAGGCCAGCGTCAGGGCAAGACTTATGAAAAAGCCGTTGCAGACGGATGGGTTCCGGGTGAAACGCTGTTCAGCATTGAAGATGCTTGTCAGAAAGGTACTGTTATTATGTGCCTGTTGTCTGATGCAGCTGTAATGTCTGTATGGCCCACAATGAAACCTTATCTTACGGCCGGAAAGGCTCTTTACTTCTCTCATGGTTTCGCTATTACTTGGAGCGACCGTACCGGTGTAGTTCCTCCTAAAGATATTGATGTTATCATGGTTGCTCCCAAAGGCTCGGGTACGTCACTTCGTACAATGTTCCTCGAGGGCCGCGGCTTGAACTCTTCTTACGCCATCTATCAGGATGCTACTGGCAAGGCTTTGGACAGAACGCTTGCACTGGGTATCGGTATCGGTTCCGGCTATTTGTTCGAAACAACTTTCATCCGTGAAGCTACTTCCGACCTGACCGGTGAGCGCGGTTCTTTGATGGGTGCCATTCAAGGCTTGCTGTTGGCTCAGTACGAAGTTTTGCGTGAAAACGGTCATACTCCGTCAGAAGCGTTCAACGAAACTGTTGAAGAACTGACGCAGTCATTGATGCCGTTGTTTGCAAAGAACGGTATGGACTGGATGTATGCCAACTGTTCTACTACTGCTCAACGCGGCGCTTTGGACTGGATGGGCCCGTTCCACGATGCCATCAAGCCGGTTGTACAGAAATTGTATCAGAGTGTTAAGTCCGGCAACGAAGCTCAGATTTCTATTGACAGCAACTCTAAGCCTGACTATCGTGAGAAACTGAACGAAGAATTGAAAGCATTGCGCGAAAGCGAAATGTGGCAGACTGCCGTAACGGTTCGTAAGCTCCGTCCGGAAAACAACTGATTCTTGATATAAATCAGAGAATAATGAAAGAAAGGCTGTGTCAGAAGAACGTTGACACAGCCTTTCTTTCATTACTTTTCATTAATCTTTCTTATGTATTCAAGCAGTCTTTTATAGAATGCATGGTGGCTCAGTGTGGCTGCTTCTCCCAGTATCACCAATTTCATGCGTGCCCTTGTTATCGCCACGTTCATTCTGCGCAAATCGTTCAGAAAGCCGATTTGCCCTTCTTCATTGGCACGTACCAGACTGATAAAAATCACGTCCCGTTCCTGTCCTTGAAATCCGTCGACGGTATTGACTGTTATCAAGCTGCGGTAGGGGCGTAAAGAGGCGTTGTTTTTTATTTTTCCCCGTAAATATTGTACTTGCGCCTTGTAGGGCGAGATTAGTCCGAAGTCGATGCGTTCTTCAAGGATGCGTTCGCCACCTATTCGCTGAATGTACGCTTCCAACTCTTTTAGTAATAGATTGGCTTCCTCCTTGTTGATGCGTCCGAATGTTTCTCCGACAAACTCTTCCTTGAAATCCATATCGGAAGTATCAATCCATGTAACGGGAGTGTCCCAGTCCAATATGCCCCGATGGCGTATTTCGGGAGCTGCTTCCAACTCTCCGTTATAAAACCATTCCGAGGAAAAACGCATAATATCCTCATGCATTCGATATTGTACCTTTAATAAAGATACGGCAGACGGCTTGTTGGTTACAACCTTTTCCATTAAGGTCTGTTCCAATCCGCCACGTGCGGCTTCGTAGCATTTGATGGTGGGGGGTAATTGGCAGTGGTCGCCTGCCAACACTACCCGGTCTGCCTTGCGGATGGCTATCCAGCAGGCGGCTTCCAAGGCTTGGGCAGCTTCGTCGATGAACAGCGTGCCGAAGCGGCGTCCGTTCAGCAAGCGATGATTGCTACTGACAAGGGTTGAGGCTATGACATGGGCATTGTCGAACAGCTCGGCATTGATTTGCACTTCCAGTGCGGTGGCGCGGTCACGCAGGCGACTCATGCGGCTGCGTATTCCTTCGCGTTCATCATAATTGCCGCGGCGGGTCTTACCGCCCAGTTGCCGGAGTTCCTTACGAATGCTCCATAATTCGGGATAAAGCGGATGGTTTTCGAACCGGCGTTCGTAAGTGAATGACAGCATTTTATCATTTACCCGTGTGGGATTACCGATTCGCAGCACATTTACACCTCTGTCCACTAACTTCTCGGAAATCCAGTCGACTGCCATATTGCTTTGGGCGCACACCAATACTTGGGGCTCCCGGTGCAGAGTCTCGTAGATGGCTTCTACAAGCGTGGTTGTTTTGCCTGTTCCCGGAGGACCGTGTACGATGGATACGTCGCGGGCACACAACACTTTGTTGACGGCTGTCTCTTGGGTAGGGTTCAGCCATGGGAAACGTACCGGGTAGAGCTCACGAAAACCGGTTTTTACCGTTCCCAGCAGGATGTCCCGCAATTCGGCAAGCCGATTGCCTTTTGCGCGGAGTACATCTTCCAGCGCCTCAAACATCGTGCGGTAAGAGGTCTCATCGAAATAAAGCTGTACTCCGAGATTGTCGGCGGACTGCACATCCATGACAGCTCCCGTGCCGGGCATAACCACTACCATACGTGTCTCGTCGGCATAACTGACGGTGCCCGTAAAATTGAAGTAGGTGATTTTCCCGTCGGCAGACTGACGGAAGAAACAGACAGGACGTCCGAATTCGAAGTTATGTTCTATATCCGTATTTTCGATATGTGTAATTTCTATTACTAATTGATTCAGCGAATTATAGTAACTTCGACCCGGTGAGACGGGATACCAGCAGAGTCCTCGTTTTACTTTTCGGGCGACACCCATATTCTCTGTTTGCCGTTTGAACTCCTCTTTTTCGTATTCATACTCCATACGTAACAAGAGTTGCTGCCGTTGAAGGTGTATAATGGGAGATTGTATATTGTTATTTTCGCTCATTCTTATTATTGTGAGACTCTGCGTCTTTTGTGATGAATATTCTTTTGCAAAGGTAATAAATCTCAGCCTTTAGGGGAAAAAATGCTTTATTTTGTTAAACTTTTCCTTATTTTAATTTGTTTATTATATTAATTTGTAATCTTTACAATATTGAAAAAACTAAAACAAAAGTGGTTATGGTATATGATTTAACAATGCTCAAAGCGTTTTATGCACTTTATGAGGGTAAAATAGAGCGCATCCGGACTCTGTTGCAACGTCCGTTGACTTTAGCCGAGAAGATTTTGTATGCTCATTTGTACGATGAGAAGACTGTAAGGAACTACAAACGCGGTGAGGACTACGTAAATTTTCGCCCCGACCGTGTCGCCATGCAGGATGCAACCGCCCAGATGGCATTATTGCAGTTTATGAATGCAGGCCGCGATGAGGCGGCTGTCCCTTCGACGGTACACTGCGACCATTTGATTCAGGCTTATAAAGGAGCAAAAGAAGATATCGCCACCGCCACCAAGACGAACGAGGAAGTGTATGATTTCCTCCGCGACGTCTCTTCCCGTTACGGCATCGGTTTCTGGCAACCCGGAGCGGGTATCATTCATCAGGTTGTGTTGGAAAACTACGCATTTCCCGGCGGTATGATGGTAGGCACCGATTCTCATACTCCGAATGCCGGTGGTCTGGGAATGGTGGCTATCGGTGTAGGTGGCGCCGATGCGGTGGATGTAATGACCGGTATGGAGTGGGAGCTGAAGATGCCCCGTCTGATTGGTGTGCGTCTCACCGGAAAGCTGAACGGCTGGGCGGCTCCTAAGGACGTTATCTTGAAGTTGGCGGGAATCCTGACGGTGAAGGGCGGAACGAATGCCATTATTGAGTACTTCGGACCGGGTACGGCTTCGCTTTCGGCTACCGGGAAAGCAACGATTTGCAATATGGGTGCGGAGGTAGGAGCCACAACTTCTCTTTTCCCTTATGACGAGCGTATGGCTACTTACCTGAAAGCTACCGGACGCGAGGAAGTGGCGGATATGGCTACCGCCGTTGCCGCGGAACTGCGTGCCGATGATGAAGTGGCTGCCAATCCGGAACAATACTACGACCGCATTATTGACATAGACCTTTCCACATTGGAGCCTTACATCAACGGCCCGTTTACACCGGATGCCGCTACACCCATTTCGGAATTCTCCGAGAAGGTCTTGAAGAACGGTTATCCCCGCAAAATGGAAGTGGGGCTGATTGGTTCTTGCACCAATTCATCCTATCAGGACTTAAGCCGTGCCGTATCTTTGGCACGTCAGGTGACGGATAAACATCTGTATGTGGCAGCTCCTTTGATTGTCAATCCGGGTTCGGAGCGCATACGCGCCACAGCGGAACGTGACGGCATGATTGACGCTTTTGAGAAAATAGGCGCCACGATTATGGCAAATGCCTGCGGTCCTTGTATCGGACAGTGGAAACGTGTGACGGATGACCCCACCCGCAAGAACTCCATCGTGACTTCTTTCAACCGGAATTTTGCCAAGCGTGCGGATGGCAATCCGAACACATATGCGTTTGTTGCCTCTCCCGAACTGACAATGGCGTTGACCATTGCCGGGGATTTGTGCTTTAATCCGCTGAAAGACACATTGGTCAATGCCAACGGCGAAAGAGTAAAACTCTCCGAACCCGTAGGCGAGGAACTGCCGCCTAAGGGATTTACCGCAGGCAGCGAGGGTTATACCGCACCTTCCAAGATAAAGACGGATATTGTGGTAGCTCCCCAATCGCAACGACTGCAACTTCTTACCCCGTTCCCTGCATGGGACGGAACAGACTTGCTGAATATGCCTTTGTTGATTAAGACACAGGGCAAGTGTACTACCGACCATATCTCGATGGCAGGACCGTGGCTCCGTTTCCGCGGACATTTGGAGAATATCTCCGACAATATGCTGATGGGTGCTGTCAATGCCTTTAACGGAGAAACGAACAAAGTATGGAACCGTTCCACCAATACGTACGGAACGGTTTCCGGTACGGCAAAGCTGTATAAATCCGAGGGAATCGCTTCCATTGTCGTTGCCGAAGAAAACTACGGTGAGGGCTCCAGCCGCGAACACGCCGCTATGGAACCGCGTTTCCTGAATGTACGTGTCATATTGGCAAAGAGTTTCGCGCGTATCCACGAGACAAATCTGAAGAAACAAGGTATGTTGGCGCTGACCTTTATAGACAAGGCGGATTATGATAAGATTCAGGAGCACGATTTGCTTTCTGTGACGGGCTTGAAGGATTTTGCTCCGGGGCACAACCTGAAAGTAGTACTTCACCACGAAGACGGCAGCAAAGAGAGTTTTGAAGTACAACATACGTATAATGAACAGCAGATAGGCTGGTTCCGTGCCGGTTCTGCATTAAATGCACGATAGAATATGGAAAAGATTATTGTACCTTTTATTACAGGCGACGGAGTGGGTGCGGAGATAACCCCGTCCATGCAGGCTGTTGTGAATGCAGCCTTGAAAAAAGCCTACGGAGACAGCCGGAGTATAGAATGGAAAGAAGTGCTGGCGGGTGAGCGGGCATTTAATGAAACGGGTTCTTGGCTGCCGGAAGAGACGATGGAAGCGTTCCGGACTTACAAGGTAGGCATCAAAGGACCGTTGACTACACCTATCGGCGGCGGCATCCGCTCGCTGAACGTGGCATTGCGCCAAACACTCGATTTGTACGTCTGCCTGCGCCCTGTGCGCTGGTATAAAGGCGTAGTCTCTCCGGTGAAAGAGCCGCAGAAGGTAAATATGTGCGTATTTCGTGAGAATACGGAAGATATTTATGTAGGTATCGAGTGGGAAGCCGGAACGCCGGAAGCCGAGAAGTTCTACCGTTTCCTGCATGATGAAATGGGGGTGACTAAAGTGCGCTTTCCCCAGACCTCTTCCTTTGGGGTAAAGCCTGTGTCTAAAGAAGGAACGGAGCGGTTGGTGCGCGCAGCTTGTCTGTATGCGCTCGAAAACCATTTTCCTTCCGTAACGTTGGTGCACAAAGGCAATATCATGAAGTTCACCGAAGGCGGTTTCAAGAAATGGGGCTATGAGTTGGCCGAACGTGAGTTTGGCAGGGAGATAGCCGACGGACGTCTTGCCATCAAAGACTGCATTGCCGATGCCTTTTTGCAGAATACGTTGCTCATCCCCGAAGAATACTCGGTCATTGCCACGCTGAACCTGAACGGTGATTACGTTTCCGACCAGCTGGCTGCCATGGTGGGCGGCATCGGTATCGCTCCGGGCGCCAACATCAACTACCAGACGGGGCATGCCATTTTTGAGGCTACTCACGGCACGGCTCCCAACATTGCAGGAAAAGATATTGTAAATCCATGTTCCATCATCCTTTCCGCGGTGATGATGCTCGAACATCTGGGTTGGAAAGAAGCGGCTGCACTGATAGAGAAAGCATTGGAGGATAGCTTTACGGAAGGTCGTGCCACCGCCGATTTGGCCCGTTTTATGCCGGACGGTGTCTCGTTGTCCACATCGGCTTTTACAAGGGAGATTGTGGAAAGAATAGAAAAATAAAAATAACGAATAAAACGAAATGATTATGAAGAAGGAATATTTGATTTACAAGCTGTCTGAAGACCTGAAAGAAGCGACCCGGATTGAGAACGAATTGTTCAAGAAGTTTGATGTGAAGCGCGGCTTGCGCAACGAGGACGGGACGGGTGTGCTGGTCGGATTGACCAAGATTGGTAATGTAGTAGGCTACGAACGTATTCCGGGCGGAGGATTGAAACCCATTCCGGGTAAGTTGTTCTACCGCGGTTATGACCTTGAAGATTTGGCGCACGCCATTCTTAAAGAAAAGCGTTTCGGTTTTGAGGAAGTGGCCTATCTGTTGCTTTCCGGCCGCCTGCCCGACAAGGAGGAACTGGTGTCCTTTCGCGAACTGATAAACGACAATATGCCGCTGGAACAGAAAACGAAGATGAACATCATTGAGCTTGAGGGAAATAACATTATGAACATTCTGGCACGCAGCGTACTCGAAATGTACCGTTTCGACCCGAATGCCGATGATACTTCCCGCGATAACCTGATGCGCCAAAGCATTGAACTGATTTCAAAGTTCCCTACTATCATAGCTTACGCCTTCAATATGCTTCGCCATGCCACTCATGGCCGTTCATTGCACATCCGTCATCCGCAGGAGAATCTCTCCATTGCCGAAAACTTCCTGTATATGCTGAAAAAGGATTACACGGAACTGGATGCGCGCACTCTCGACCTCTTGCTGGTGCTGCAGGCAGAGCATGGCGGCGGTAACAACTCTACGTTCACTGTACGTGTAACTTCTTCTACGGGGACGGATACTTACTCCTCTATTGCTGCGGGTATCGGTTCGTTGAAAGGTCCGCTTCATGGCGGCGCCAATATTCAGGTCACCGATATGTTCCACCATCTGCAGGAGAACATCCGGGATTGGACGAATGTGGATGAGATTGACACTTACTTTACCCGTATGCTGAACAAGGAGGTTTACAACAAGACAGGACTGATATATGGTATCGGCCATGCCGTTTACACAATTTCCGACCCGCGTGCCATACTGTTGAAGGAACTTGCCCGCGACCTTGCCCGCGAGAAAGGCAAAGAACGTGAGTTTGCATTCCTTGAATTGCTTGAAGAACGTGCTATCGAGGTCTTTGGACGTGTGAAGAACAACGGAAAGACCGTTTCGAGCAATGTTGATTTCTATTCCGGTTTTGTATACGAGATGATTGGTTTGCCGCAGGAAATCTTTACTCCGCTTTTTGCCATGGCGCGTATCGTAGGCTGGTGTGCACACCGCAATGAGGAACTGAACTTTGAAGGTAAACGTATCATCCGTCCGGCATACAAGAATGTGCTGGAGGAAGTGGCATATATTCCTATCAAGAAACGTTAGAATCCATTTGACAGACATAGGCATCGGATTGCCGGATTGTATGAGGTATCACTGAGACGATTAAGAGGTCGGACAGCGATACCTTATTCGTTCCACCGTGGGGTACTTTCCGTTCCACCACGGTGGAACGAAACTTTCTCCACGGTGGAACGGAAAGTACCCCATGGCGGAACGAATAAACTTTAGCATCCTCAGATTTACGTCTTCTCTCTTGTTGTTTTTAATTCTTACAGGAAAACGGTTTGATTCTCATGAGTTTTCTTTATATTTGCCACACTTAAATTAAAGAGTATGAGCGAAGAAGGATTTCATATATTCTTGGGAGTGATGAGTGCGACTGCACTTTTTGTGTTCATTGCACTTTATTTTATCAAAGCGGGGTACGGAATGTTCCGTACGGCGTCATGGGGATATTCCATTAACAACAAGCTGGCATGGGTGCTGATGGAAGCGCCGGTGTTCATCGTTATGTTCTGGCTGTGGGGCAGGAGCGGGGTGGGGTTTGCTGTGCCGGTATATCTTTTCTTCCTGTTATTCCAGCTGCATTATCTCCAGCGTTCGTTTGTTTTTCCTTTTTTGCTGAAAGGGAAGAGCCGGATGCCGATAGCGATTATGGCTATGGGGATTGTGTTCAACGCCCTGAATGGAATGATGCAGGCAGGCGGTTTGTTCTATTTTGCTTCCGAAGGACTGTATGCCGACGGCTGGGCTTATTGGCTGAAGCCGAATGCGTTGCCGGGAGCCTTGCTGTTTTTTGCGGGTATGTTCATCAATCTCCATTCCGATTATGTGATACGGCATCTGCGCAAGCCGGGCGACACGAAGCATTATCTTCCGGCAAAGGGCTTTTACCGCTATGTCACTTCCGCCAACTATTTCGGTGAATTAGTGGAATGGACGGGGTTTGCCATACTTACCGCTTCACCCGCTGCATGGGTGTTTGTCTGGTGGACTTTTGCCAATCTTGTTCCTCGTGCCGATGCCATCTACCGTCACTATCGGGAAGAATTCGGTGATGAGGCGGTGGGAAAACGCAAACGCATCATACCTTATATCTATTGAACAGTTGATTGTTGAAAATTGATAAATCATAAATCATCACATGGAATCAAAATTATTCACACCGGTCACTTTCGGACCGCTGACTTTACGCAACCGTACCATCCGTTCGGCCGCTTTTGAGAGTATGTGTCCGGGCAATGCGCCTTCGGATATGTTGCTCGACTATCATCGCTCGGTTGCAGCGGGCGGTATCGGTATGACTACCGTGGCTTATGCCGCCGTTACCCGGAGCGGCCTTTCTTTTGACCGCCAGTTGTGGATGCGTCCTGAAATCATTCCGGGACTTCGCAAGCTGACTAATGCGATACACTCGGAGGGCGCCGCTGCCGGCATTCAATTGGGGCATTGCGGAAATATGTCGCATAAGAGTATTTGCGGGTGTACTCCTGTCGGTGCAAGCAGTGGCTTTAACCTGTATTCGCCCACTTTTGTACGCGGACTGCGTGCCGATGAACTTCCGGAGATGGCACGTGCCTACGGGCGTTCGGTAAATCTGGCGCGTGAGGCGGGGTTTGATGCTGTGGAAATCCATGCAGGGCATGGTTATCTCATCAGCCAGTTCCTTTCACCCTCTACCAATCATCGAAAAGATGAATTCGGCGGTTCGTTGCAGAACCGTATGCGTTTTATGGATATGGTAATGGAGGAGGTGATGAAAGCTGCCGGTAACGATATGGCGGTGCTTGTGAAAATGAATATGCGTGACGGATTCCGGGGAGGCATGGAGATGGATGAAACGATGCAGGTGGCCAAGCGCCTCGAACGGTCGGGAGCGCACGGGCTGGTGCTGAGTGGTGGGTTTGTAAGCAAGGCTCCTATGTATGTGATGCGTGGGGAAATGCCGATTAGCAGCATGACGCATTACATGACGTGCTGGTGGTTGAAGTATGGAGTGCGCATGGTAGGCAAGTGGATGATACCTGCTGTGCCGTTCAAAGAAGCTTATTTTCTGGAAGATGCCTTGAAGTTCCGTGCGGAGTTGAAGATGCCGTTGATATACGTGGGCGGACTGGTGTCGCGTTCCAAAATAGACGAAGTATTGGACGATGGTTTTGATGCCGTGCAAATGGCGCGTGCGCTACTCAATGAACCGGGGTTTGTGAACCGTATGCGTGAAGAAGAGAATGCACGCTGCAATTGTCGGCACAGCAACTACTGTATAGCCCGGATGTATTCTGTTGAAATGGCTTGTCATCAGCATTTGAGTGAGGAGCTTCCGGCTTGCCTGAAGCGGGAGATTGAGAGAATAGAAGCGAAAGGGTGATTGCTGTCTCCTTGGATTTTGTAATTTATAATTTGTAATAGATAAACGTGAAACTTGCTATTATAACCGGTGCCGACGGCGGTATGGGAACGGAAATAACACGCGCTGTGGCTGAGGCCGGATATAAGATTATTATGGCTTGCTACCGTCCGGAAAAGGCGGAGAAAGTGAGGGAGATGTTGGTGCGCGATACTGGTAATCCGCATCTTGAGGTATTGGGCGTGGACTTGTCTTCGCTGGCGTCTGTGTCGGCTTTTGCCGAAACTGTTTTGAAGCGTGGCGATACTGTCAGTCTGCTGATGAATAATGCGGGGACAATGGAGACGGACCGCTTTATTACGGAGGATGGTTTGGAACGTACGGTAAGCGTTAATTATGTTGCTCCTTATTTGTTGACGCGCAAACTTCTTCCTCTGATGGGAGAGGGAAGCCGTATTGTTAATATGGTGTCTTGTACCTATGCTGTCGGGCATCTCGATTTTCCTGATTTCTTTCTTCGGGGAAGGAAAGGCAACTTTTGGCGTATTCCTGTTTACAGTAATACGAAACTGGCGTTGACTTTGTTTACTCTTAATCTGGCTGACCGTCTTAAAGAAAAAGGAATTGTGGTCAATGCAGCCGATCCGGGCATTGTTTCCACCAATATCATAACGATGCATATGTGGTTTGACCCGTTGACGGATATTCTTTTCCGTCCTTTCATCCGTACTCCCAAGAAAGGGGCTGAAACGGCTGTTCATCTACTGCTGAATGAAGATGCGGGGAAACGTACGGGTACTCTGAACGTGAGTTGCCGTCAGAAGAAGCTTTCCGGAAAGTTTACCAACCATGTGCAGATGCAGGAACTGTGGGATAGGACGGAGAGGATTGTGGAGAAGTGGTTATAAAACAAAAGGAGAGGTGTGCCAAAATGTAAAAGTCTTATCATTCTGTCATTCAGAGGAGCTTGCGACGAAGAATCTCCTCTCTTATGTATGCAGAGAAGAGATTCTTCACTGCGTTCAGAATGACAGAATGATAGGACTTTTACATTTTGACACCTCTTTTATATTATATTTTATAGGCCTTTGTCAAATGGAAAGTGCTCTCAATACATTGACTAAGTCTTTCTTGATAGGCTTGTCGTTTTTGATGGCTTTTGTGAAAGGTACGTAAACCACTTCATCATGGTCTATACCTATCATGACATTGCGCTGTCCTTCCATAATGGCGTCTACTGCTGCTGCACCCAAACGGCTGGCAAGGATACGGTCGTGTGCCGTAGGACTGCCGCCACGTTGTAGATGGCCGAGGATTGTAACACGCACGTCGTATTGGGGATATTCGTTTTTCACACGTTCGGCATAGTGCATTGCGCCTCCGGTTAATTCGCTTTCGGCAACAAGTACGATACTGCTGTTCTTGGATTTGCGGAAACCGTTTTTGATGAACTCTTCCAGTTGGTCTACTTCTGTACTGAATTCCGGAATGATGGCAGCCTCGGCTCCGGATGCGATAGCACCGTTCAAGGCAAGGAAGCCGGCGTCACGTCCCATAACTTCAACGAAGAAAAGACGTTCGTGTGAAGTTGCCGTATCGCGAATCTTATCCACAGCACCCAAAATCGTATTCAATGCGGTATCATAACCGATGGTTGTATCTGTTCCGTAAAGGTCGTTGTCGATAGTTCCCGGTAAGCCGATACAGGGCACATCAAATTCCTGCGCAAAGATGCGTGCACCTGTCAAAGAACCGTCGCCGCCGATAACTACCAAGGCATCAATGCCTTCTTTCTTCATGTTGTCGTATGCAATCTGACGCCCTTCGGGGGTAGTGAATTCTTTACAGCGTGCTGTTTTCAGAATAGTACCGCCCAGTTGGATGATGTTGCTTACGTTCTGGCTCTTGAACTCTTTGATTTCACCGGTTACCAAACCTTTGTAACCTCTATATATACCTTTAACTTGAAGTCCGTTGTAAATAGCTGCGCGTGTCACTGCGCGGATGGCTGCGTTCATTCCCGGAGCGTCACCGCCCGATGTTAAGATACCGATACACTTAATTGTTCCCATAACAATCTCCTTATTTAGTGTTAATAATTGCCTTAAAAAATCCGCTGGCAAAGATAACAAAAGCTTTTTAAATTCGTGATTTTATTGCCTCGGATATTTCTTCCATTAACCATTTGGGCGTGGAAGTTGCTCCGCATATGCCAATGGATTCTGCACCGATGAGTAATTGATTGTCTATTTCTTCTGCACTGTCAATCAGGTGTGAGTTCGGATTAACTTTCCTGCATTCGTTGAACAGGATTTTCCCGTTGGAACTTTTTTTGCCGCTGACAAAAAACACAAGGTCGTGCGAAGCGGCGAATTTCCGGATATTGGGAATGCGGTTGGCTACCTGCCGGCATATGGTGTCGTAATACTCGAAAGTGACGTTTGGGGATATATGCTCCTTTATATATTCCACTATCTTCTGGAACTCATCCAGTGATTTGGTGGTTTGTGAATAGAGACGAATGCTCTTGCTGAAGTCCAGAACTTTGGCTTCCTCCAGCTTTTCGATAACGATTGCTTCCCCTGTGGTCTGTCCCACTAATCCCAATACTTCGGCGTGCCCGTTCTTCCCGTATATGACGATTTGTTTTTCTTCATTGTCTTCTTGCGTATACTCCTGCTTGATTTTCTTTTGTAAGCGGAGAACTACCGGACAAGTAGCGTCGATTATTTCAATATTGTTACGCTTGGCGGTCATATAGGTTTCGGGGGGCTCGCCATGTGCCCGTAATAGCACTTTGGCATCATGCAAATGATTGAACTCCTCATGGTTGATGGTGATGAGACCCATTGCTTTCAGACGCTCCACTTCACGGCTGTTGTGCACAATGTCTCCCAAACAATATAATGTTCCGCCTTTGGCTAACTCTTCTTCTGCCTTATTGATTGCGGTAACTACTCCGAAACAGAAACCGGAACCTTCATCTATTTCCACTTTTGCCATATCGCAGATTTTAGGATTATGCTTTACAAACCTTGTCGAACTGTTTTGCCAACCATTCTTTTTGTTGGGAAATAGTCATATGGCTATTGTCCAGTAACAGTGCATCATCGGCTTTACGAAGCGGGCTTACTTCTCTATTCTGGTCTATATAATCCCGTTGTTTTACATTTTCCAGAATCTCGTCGAAACCGGCTGTTTCTCCTTTGGCTTTCAGCTCATCATATCTGCGCTGCGCACGGATTTCGGGAGAAGCTGTTACGAAAATTTTCAGTTCGGCATCCGGAAATACTGTGGTACCGATATCACGGCCGTCCATTACAATCCCTTTGGCTTTTCCCATTGCTTGTTGTTGGGCCACCATTGCTTCGCGTACGAAGTCAAGGGCGGCAATGGGGCTGACGCGGGAAGATACGTCCATTGTACGAATCTTTTTTTCTACATTGACTCCGTTCAGGTATGTGTCGGGACGTCCCGTTTCCGGGTTTAGTTGGAAAGATATATGAATATCCCCGATCAGTCTTTTCAGTTTCTCCGTATCAATATCGTTACCACTGAATATACCGTTCTCTATACTATATAAGGTAACGGCTCGATACATGGCTCCGCTGTCTATGTAAATATAACCTATTTCACGGGCAAGGTCCTTGGCCATGGTACTTTTTCCGCATGAGGAAAAACCGTCGATTGCGATTGTTATCTTTTTCATATGAAATGATTTTATACTATATTTATTATAGAAAAACTCTTCCTGATGGAAAAATTTAAATATTTCATCTAAAATTCTTGCCAAAGATACGGTATTTTTAAAATATCTCGTTACATTTGTGGCACAAAAGCTGTTGAAGGCTTTTGAAGAATTAAAAAAATGAAAATGCACTGCTTATTGTGTAAAAAAACACAGTTAAGCAAGAACAATCGTGGGAAAAGTACTATATTTGCCACAAATGAGAAACACTAAAATTATATTATAAATTATGGAAATTAAAAAGACACCTAAGGCAGACTTGGAGAACAAAAAGTCAACTTGGCTGCTCGTCGGTTACGTGATTGTGCTCGCGTTTATGTTCATTGCTTTCGAATGGACAAAACGTGATATCAAGATTGATACGAGCCAGGCTATTACCGACCTTGTATTTGAAGAGGAAATCATTCCTATTACGGAACAACCCGAGCAGGTAGCTCCTCCCCCTCCCGAAGCTCCTTCGATTGCAGAAACTTTGACAATCGTGGATGATGACGCTGATGTGGAAGAAACTACTATCGCTACATCTGAGGAAACTAATCAGGCTGTGGAAATCAAGTACGTTCCTGTAGCTGTTGAAGAGGAAGAACCGGAAGAACAAACTATCTTTGAGGTGGTAGAACAAATGCCGGAATTCCCTAATGGTGGTATGGCAGGCTTGATGCAGTATTTGAGCAAGAATATCAAATATCCTACTATCGCTCAGGAAAACGGAACCCAAGGTCGTGTAACTGTACAGTTTGTTGTGAACAGAGACGGTAGTATCGTAGATGCCAAAGTACTTAGAGGTGTTGACCCGTATTTGGATAAAGAAGCTATCCGCGTGATTAGCTCAATGCCGAAATGGAAACCGGGTATGCAACGTGGTAAGGCAGTGCGCGTTAAGTACACAGTGCCTGTAATGTTCCGATTGCAGTAATAAAATTATCTATAGCGTAAAGAGGCTGCCTAAAAGCAGCCTCTTTTCATTCTCCACCACTTCTAAATTGAAAACACTTATGTTTACAGCCTCCGAGCTTCTCGAAAAAATAAATTCTCATATTGCGAATTTGCAGTTTGTTCGCACTCCGAAAGGTTTGTATGATCCTATCACCTATGTTTTGTCAATGGGTGGAAAAAGAATTCGTCCCGTATTGATGTTGATGGCTTATAATCTTTATAAGGACAATGTCGAATCTATATTTTCACCGGCAACAGGTATCGAAGTATATCACAATTATACCTTGCTGCATGATGATTTGATGGACCGTGCCGATAAACGTCGTGGAAAGGAAACCGTGCATAAGGTGTGGAATGATAATGCGGCTATTCTTTCGGGTGATGCAATGCTGGTATTAGCCTATCAGTTTATGGCACAGTGTCCGGTGGAGCATCTGAAAGATGTAATGGATTTGTTCAGTTTGACAGCACTTGAAATTTGTGAAGGTCAGCAAATGGATATGGAGTTTGAACAACGAAATGATGTGAAAGAGGAGGAATATCTGGAGATGATTCGTCTGAAGACATCTGTTTTGTTGGCCGCAAGTCTGAAAATCGGTGCTCTATTAGGGGGGGCTTCTGCTGATGATGCAGAACGTTTGTATGATTTTGGAATGAACATGGGAGTAGCCTTTCAGCTGAAGGATGATTTGCTGGATGTGTATGGCGATGTGGCTGTCTTTGGAAAAAACATAGGTGGAGATATTCTGTGCAACAAGAAAACCTATATGCTGATTAAGGCTTTGGGCCATGCGGATAAGGAGCAATTGAACCAATTGGAGCACTGGATAACTGTTGCGGACTTTAATCCGGTTGAGAAGATTGCGGCCGTAACCGATTTGTACAATCAAATAGGGGTTAAGGAGCTTTGTGAGAATAAAATGGTAGAATACAGTGACAAGGCGGTGAATAGCCTGGTATCTGTGAATGTGGCAGATGAGAAGAAAAGAGAGCTTGAAAAGCTTATAAAAGAACTGATGTACCGGGAAGTGTAACTTAATAATCCGATTGTCAAATGCCTTATAGGAGATTACCAAATACAGACCAAGCAAGAATACGGGCGTTGAAAGCCGTAGTTGTGAAGGGCGATATATATAATGTATATGATTTGGCGGTGTCTTTAAAGACTCTTACGGATGCCAGAAATTTCCTGATGAAATTTGAGGCAGCCCAGGCATATTATATGGAATGTTTTGAACGCCAGTCAAAAGCGGGACGTAAGCATCAGTCGAATGTAAAGATTGCCCGTCTTTATATATCGCATTTTATTCAGGTGCTGAATTTGGCTGTAATCCGTTCGGAAGTGCGTACCGCTCATAAAGAGTACTACGGACTGGATATGAAGAATCATAATGTCCCGGATTTGTCCACAGAGGCAGCTCTTGCGGAATGGGGACGTAAGATTGTAGATGGTGAGAATCGGCGTATTTCTCAAGGTGGAATTCCCATTTATAACCCTACCATTGCCAAAGTCAGAGTGCATTATGATATTTTCATGGAAAGTTATGAGAAACAAAAGAATCTGCAGGCTTTAACAGCTCGCAGTCTGGAAACTCTTGCTTCCATGCGGGCCGAAGCTGATGCTTTAATACTGGATATTTGGAATCAGGTGGAGCAAAAATATGCAGGAGTCATGCCGAATGAGAAGCGTTTGGATTTATGTCGTGATTACGGTTTGATTTATTATTACCGCACTGGCGAAAAAGAAAAAGAAGAGATAGCAAGATGAGATTAGTAGATTCACACTCTCACCTTTTTCTGGATGAGTTTCAATCTGATTTGCCGCAAGTAATGGAGCGTGCTCAGGCGGTAGGGATCACTCATATCTTTATGCCTAATATTGACAGTACAACCATAGAGCCTATGTTGCGTGTTTGTTCGGAATATAAAGGCTATTGTTTTCCGATGATGGGATTACATCCGACCTCTGTGGATACCGATTATAAGGCAGAACTTGCTGTTGTGTCCGAACATTTGGCAATGCCGAATGATTATGTGGCCATTGGTGAAATCGGGATGGATCTGTATTGGGATAAAACTTTCTTGAAAGAACAGCAGATTGTTTTTGAACAACAGATACAATGGGCGTTGCAGTATGAACTGCCCATAGTTATCCATTGTCGCGAGGCATTCGAATATATATATAATGTGTTGGAACCTTATAAGACTTCTCCCTTGACCGGAATTTTTCATAGTTTTACAGGAACGTCGGAAGAGGCTCTTCGGATGCTGGAGTTTTCTAATTTCTCCATTGGTATTAATGGTGTGGTGACATTTAAAAAGTCGGATTTACCGGAAGTTTTGCAAAACATACCTTTGGAGAGAATCGTTCTTGAAACCGATTCTCCCTATCTTACTCCTGTGCCGAATAGAGGGAAAAGAAATGAGAGTGCAAATGTAAAGGATACTCTGTTAAAAGTAGCCGAAATATATAGAAAGTCGCCTGAGGAAGTGGGCTGCATTACTTCTGAAAATGCTTTAAAAGTGTTTGGATTGCTCAAATAACGTTCCGAAGATTTTAAAGTTTATTAATTTTGAGATTTTATTGCGGATAAAACTTTGAGAATGCTGTGGAAGAACAAAAAAAAGAATACATTTGTAGCTGAAAACGCTTGTGGTTCGCATTTTTTTTGTAATTTGCACCCGATTTCGAGGAAGGTGTCTATTGGAGAGATGCTCGAGTGGTTGAAGAGGCACGCCTGGAAAGCGTGTATACCCCTAAAGGGTATCCGGGGTTCGAATCCCCGTCTCTCCGCAGTGTGATAAAATGGAGATAAAACAACAAATTATAATAAATAAATTAATTAATTAATCTTAAAAATTAGACACACAATGAAAAAGTTATTTGCAATTGTTGCTGTGATGGGAGTCTTAACATTTGGCTCAACTCAACTTGCTCAGGCTCAAGATGCTCCTGCAGCTGAACAAACTGAACAAGCAGCTGTAGCACCTGCTGCTGACGCTGCTGCTCCTGCCGCAATGGAAGCTGCAGAAGGTGGTATCCACAAAGAACTCAAAACTAAGTTTATTGAAGGTACTGCATCTTTCATGAGTTTGGTAGCTATCGCATTGGTTATCGGTCTTGCATTTTGTATTGAACGTATCATTTATTTGAGCTTGGCTGAAATCAACACAAAGAAATTCTTGGCTGCTATTGAAGCTGCTTTGGAAAAAGGTGACGTTGAAGCTGCTAAAGACATCGCACGTAACACTAGAGGTCCTATCGCTTCTATCTACTATCAAGGTCTGATGAGAATTGACCAAGGTATCGACGTAGTAGAAAAGTCAGTAGTTTCTTACGGTGGTGTACAAGCTGGTTACCTGGAAAAAGGTTGCTCTTGGATTACACTGTTCATCGCTATGGCTCCGTCTTTGGGATTCTTGGGTACTGTAATCGGTATGGTGCAGGCATTTGATAAGATCCAGCAGGTAGGTGATATCTCTCCGACGGTTGTAGCAGGTGGTATGAAGGTTGCCTTGATTACAACTATCTTCGGTTTGATCGTTGCTTTGATTCTGCAGGTATTCTATAACTATATCTTGTCTAAGATTGAAGCTTTGACCAGCGAAATGGAAGATTCTTCTATCTCTCTGTTGGATATGGTTATCAAATATGACTTGAAATACAAAAAATAATTAAGATGGCTAAGTTATCATATAAAGTATCATACTATGCACTGTATGTCATGTTCGCTATCATCTTGGTAGTGTTGGGCATGTTCTTCTTCGGTGGAGATGCTCAGGGCGATGCAGTGTTGGCAAGCGTTGACGCAGAAATGTGGCAACCGGCTCATACAGACGCATTGATTTATTTGATGTACATTCTGTTCTTTGTAGCTATTATTGCTACCGTGGTTGGTGTTTTGTTCCAATTTGGAGCTGCACTGAAAGACAATCCGGGAGCAGCGTTGAAATCTTTGATTGGTTTGGTTATATTGGTTGCAGTTGTTGTTATTTCTTGGACTATGGGTAGTGAAGAACCACTTGTTATTCCGGGTTATAGCGGAACTGAGAACGTACCTTTCTGGTTGAAGCTTACTGACATGTTCCTTTATTCTATCTATATCTTGTTTGCTGGTACAGTCTTGGCAATCATTTTTAGTAGCATTAAGAAAAAATTATCATAATCAATTGAGGTAACTCAATTTAAAGATATAATTACAATGGCTAAAAAGAAAAGAGAAGTTCCTGAAATTAACTCAAGTTCTACTGCGGACATCGCTTTCTTGTTGCTGATTTTCTTCTTGATTACAACATCTATGGATACCGACCGTGGTTTGGCAAGACGTTTGCCGCCTCCACCGGAAAAGGACCAGAAGTTGGACGATGCAAAGAAGAAGGAACGCAACGTATTGCAAGTCTTCTTGAACATGCAGGACCAGTTAATGTGCGGGAATGATTATATTACTGTTGACCAATTGCGTGCAAAAGCAAAAGAATTTATTGCCAATCCGTATAACGAAGATACAAAACCGGAAAAGATTTCTAAGAATGTTCCTTTCTTCGGTACAGTACAAGTGACGGAAGGCCATGTGATTTCTTTGCGTTGTGACCGTGGTTCTTCATACAAAGCATATATGTCTGTACAGAATGAGTTGGTAGCAGCTTATAACGAGTTGCGTGATGAATTGGCTCAGGAAAAGTGGCAGAAGAATTATATGGAGTTGGATCAAGAACAACAAGATGCAATTCGTGAAATTTATTCTCAGAAGATTTCTGAGGCAGAACCTAAAAAGTACGGAGAAAAGAAGTAATGGGAAAATTTAATAAGACTGGTAAACGTGGAATGCCGGCGTTGAACACTTCTTCTCTGCCTGACCTTATCTTCACCTTGTTGTTCTTCTTCATGATTGTAACAACGATGCGTGAGGTAACATTGAAGGTTGAGTTTAAGGTTCCGCAAGCTACAGAATTGGAGAAACTTGAAAAGAAGTCTTTGGTTACGTTTATCTATGTAGGAAAACCTACTGCCGAATTTCGTAAGAAGTTAGGTAATGAGAGCCGTATCCAGTTGAACGACAGCTATGCTGAAGTTGCTGAAATTCAAGATTACATTATTGGTGAACGTGCCAGTATGAAGGAAGAAGATCAGCCGCAGATGACAGTGTCTTTGAAAGTTGACCAAGATACGAAAATGGGTATCGTAACAGATATCAAAGAAGCGCTTCGTAAGGCTTATGCTTTGAAGATTAACTATTCTGCGCAACCGCGTCAGTAAAAGTTAGTTTAATGATATAATAAAGGTCGTTTCATTTGTTGAAACGACCTTTATTGTTTTAAGTATATTGGGTTTTTAAGATTTCACATTATATACTTCGCGGTAGATGTGTTCCTTTACAGAGTCAAAATCCTTTCCACATTCTATATCTCCATAGGCCATGATGAGCATAGGCAGGTAGTTGTCGCCTGTTTTATAGGGTGGTTGTTGGTAGGGCTTTTCCCATAAGGAGAATCCTTGCCGTTGATAGAAGTTAATGCGGCGTTTAGCCATTTCTTCTTCGGGTATTTCCACCTCCAAGACGATGGGATGTTTTAAGAGTTGGCATAAATGGTTTAGTACGCTCTTTCCATATCCGCCGTTACGCTGTGCGGGGTCAATGGCAAAATGCTCTATATAGTAAAAATGTCCGAAATCCCAGTAAGTGATGAGACCTACCGGGGTGTTGTTATGGAAGATGATATTGTTATAGAAGTGCGTTTTGGTATCTGTATACTTGCGCAATTCCTCCAGTTCCCGGTACTCCTCTGAAGGGAACGATTGAGTCATTAATTTCTCCATGGAGCTGTACAAGTCTGTGTCAGCTGTTGTAATACGTTGAAGTCTGATCATAAGTTCTTTTAGTTTAGTTTGTTTTTATTCAGTATAAAATTCAATGACGCGGCAGATGGCCCGTTGGCAGACCGGGCAGAAAGTAGGGTATTCATTGGTGCGCATGCGGCAATTGTCTGCCGGACGGTAGATGCCTTTGGCAGAATAGCCAGCTCCTTCATATACGCCTACGGGATATGTTCCACTTTCAGAAGAGGGAGTAGGAACGGGAGTTCCTTGAGCAAGCATATCTTTCCATTTGGAAGTGAAATCGATTCTTGTGCTGATGTTCTGTTCCCAGGGTTCCACATCTAGTGGATAGGTATCTGTCATCACGTCATTGTCGTAGAAGTATTCATCGGCCAGTCCGCCAAAGCTATGCCCGAACTCATGTACCACAACGGGGCGGAACATGGGATGGTGGGCGGTAGTAAGGGTATAGGAATTATAGATTCCACCGCCTCCGTATTCTTCCGTATTGGCAAGGATGATGATGTGTTCATACGGTATTCCCGCCAGCGCATCGTGTATGGATTTGACACGGGAGGTTGTCAGATACCGGTCTGAATAGAATGTGCTGAAATGAGAGCTGAATGCTGTCCGTTTCCATTCTCCGAGGCGTGGTACGCTTACTCCGCTGTCTTCGGAGGGGCTGGCCACTGCTACAATGTTGAAGTGCTTTTTCATGGACCGGAAGGGTTCGTGGGCAAACAGACTTTCGCAGGCAATGGCTGCGTCTTCGTAGAATACCGGCATCTCTTCGGGAGTATATCCTTCTGCAAGGATGGCTACGTCGATGCATTTGGCCGTATTGCCGCTTTGCAGCAGATATTTATGTGGTGTGATGTGGGCAGTACCTTTCTGATGTATCAGGATGTCGTCGGGACTGACCGTATGTTTCATGCTTGCCCGTACATTTCTACGCGGGTCGAGAAGTGTTATTTCTATTTCTGCAGGACGGAGGGGATAGGGAAGGAGAAAGGTGTTTTCGAATCCTTTGGTCACCGCTTTGGCTTCATCCGTTTCCAGCCACTCCTGGAAGAGCGAAGAAAAGGATGTTTTGTAGATTATGCTGCCATTGGCTGCATCTCGCATAATGATTTGTCCGTTTCCTTGCAGGGGCAACTCAGATAAATGATGCTTCCTTCCTGCCCAAGAGGGGAGACAAGACAATCCGTCCAGGCATATCTCTTGTTTGGCTGCATTTCCGGTAAAGATATAGTCGACACGCAGGGTTTTATCTGCAAAATAATCTGCAAAACTTTGGGCATGCAAGGATATTGCTGCCATCAGGCATAATAGGAATAAGGAATACTTTTTCATAACGGTTCATTATTATTGCTACTACAAAGATAATATCTTTAAAGCTCATCTGCAATTTTCCGGTCGTGCGAGATGGAATTTTGCATATGCACTTTGAAATGCCTGATATGCGGTATTATTCTTTTTTTTGTAAGAAAAGTTATAAACCGTATTTTTATTGGCGAAAAAATAGCTAACTTTGCATGTTGCCGTATAGATATGCGGGGAGATATAGTAATTTATTAATCATTAGAATTTGAAATGGGACATCATCAGTTGGATACTTTAGACGAACAGATTTTAAAACTTATAGCCGATAATGCACGCATTCCTTTTCTTGAAGTGGCCAGAGCTTGTAATGTATCGGGAGCAGCCATTCATCAGCGCATTCAAAAGCTGACAAACTTAGGTATATTGAAAGGTTCTGAATATGTGATTGATCCGGAGAAGATAGGATATGAAACATGCGCCTATATCGGTATCTATCTAAAGGATCCTGCTTCTTTTGATGCTGTAACGAGAGCATTGGAAGCTATTCCCGAGATTGTGGAATGCCATTTTACAACGGGCAAGTATGATATGTTCATAAAGCTTTATGCCCGCAACAACCATCATTTGCTGAGCATCATACATGATAAGTTGCAGCCGCTGGGACTGGCGCGTACGGAAACCTTGATTTCTTTCCACGAAGCCATCAAGCGGCAGATGCCTATAACGGTAGAAGAAGAGGAAGATTAATTCTACCGGCGGATATAATCGACGAATGCATAAGGGCAGGGATGCTTCTCATCTGCGGGATGGGACTCCCTGCTTTTTTCTTGCCATACAGTCGGAGCGACTTCGGGAAAGTAGGCATCCACCTGAGGGGCTTCTGCATCCACCTCGGTCAGGCAGAGGGCACCTGCAAAGGGGAGTGCCTGGCGATAAACGCTTGCACCGCCGATGATGTAGACGTGTTCGTCGGGCTGGCAACTGTTCAGTGCTTCTTCCAGTGAGGAAAAAACTTCTGCATCGGGACAAATCAAATCTTTTTGAGTGGACAGAACAACGTTGCGGCGGTTGGGAAGCGCGCCTTTGGGGAGAGATTCAAAGGTCTTTCGGCCCATGATGATGGTATTTCCCGTGGTGAGGGCTTTGAAACGCTTCAAATCATTGGGAAGCCAGAATAACAACCGGTTCTGATAACCGATACCTCTTTTTCTATCTACTGCGGCGATAATACTAATCATATGTGTGTAAAATTCTTTTCTCTTTCTATCTTTTTATTGTAGGATTTATACTGACACTTTCCCTGCAATATGCGGATGCGGGTTATAGTTGACCAACTCAAAATCCTCGAACTTGAAATCGAAGATGTTTTTCACATCCGGATTGATTCTCATCTGCGGCAAATCCCGCGGTTCACGAGATAGTTGGAGCTTTACCTGCTCCAGATGGTTCAGATAGATGTGGGCGTCTCCTAAGGTATGGATGAAATCTCCGGCTTTCAGTCCGGTGACTTGCGCCATCATCTGCAGGAGCAGGGCATAGGAAGCAATGTTGAAGGGCACTCCTAAAAAAATGTCCGCACTACGCTGGTACAGTTGCAGGCTCAGCCGTCCGTTGGCGACATAGAACTGGAAGAAAGCGTGGCAGGGAGGGAGGTTCATGTTGTCCAAATCGCCTACATTCCATGCGCTGACTATAATCCGGCGTGAGTCGGGATTGTGCTTGATGGTTTCTACAGCTTCGCTGATTTGGTCGATGAATCCACCTTTATAGTTCGGCCAGGAGCGCCATTGATACCCGTAGATATGTCCCAGGTCACCGTTTTCGTCCGCCCATTCGTTCCAGATGCGTACACCGTTGTCCTGAAGATATTTCACATTGGTGTCTCCTTGGAGGAACCATAGCAGTTCGTATATGATTGATTTCAGATGCAGCTTCTTGGTAGTAAGGCAGGGGAAGCCTTCATCCATGTTGAAACGCATCTGGTGGCCGAATACGCTGATGGTGCCGGTACCCGTACGGTCGCTTTTCTCTACGCCTTCGGTCAGTACGCGGTTCAGCAGGTCTAAATATTGTTTCATGATGTAGCTCTGTTTTTATCCGAACGCAAAGGTAGGGGAATTAATTAATAATTAATAATTAATAATTAAAAATTAGAGGAAGGGGGTCATCAAGTTCCCCACCCAGCCTACGAATTTCTTCCATCCGGAACGCTTTTTCCAGACTTCGGGAGTGAGCAGTGTACTGTTTTGCACGTCCCGTTCGAACATGGCATTCAGCTCATTGGTGATCTTGGGGTCGAAGATGAAAGCGTTTGTCTCGTAGTCATAGCGCAGGCTGCGGCTGTTGAGATTGGCAGTACCCACCGTGCAGAAAGTGCTGTCTACCATCATTATCTTGGAATGGTGGAAGCCGCCGTTGAAGAGATATATCTTGGCTCCTTTCTTCATCAGCTTGTGTGCTATGTAGAATGAGGCATCCGGTGTAAAGGCTATGTCTGACACGGCAGGTATCATGATTTCCACTTCAGTACCTTTTTTCAGTGCGTTCTTGATTGCCTTGCGGATTGATTTGGTCGGAACGAAATAAGGATTCACGATTCGGATGCTCTTCTGTGCGGCTTGTATGGAAGCTGCATAGGCATGGCTGATGGAGCGTGGTGTTTCGCGTGGCGTGCGGTCCACGATGGCTATTTCTTCGGCAATACTGTCGGGCAGTTGCTGAGTATCCGGGAAGTAGGCAGGTCCACCTACGTGTTGTCCCGTTTCCCGGTTCCACATGGTCAGGAAGATGCCCTGCAGATAGCGCACGGCATCTCCTTCAAGATGTATGTGCATATCGTGCCATTTACCGATTTTAGGCAATCCGTTGATGTAGTAGTCGGCAATGTTCATGCCGCCGGTATAACCTATCTTTCCGTCAATCACTACTATTTTCCGATGGTCGCGGTGTATGGCATGATTCACCCAGGGAAAAGTGATAGGATCGAACTTAACGATTTCGATGCCTTGGGCGCGGATGGATTTCAGATGGCGTTCTTTCAATGGTTGGTTGTTGGACCAGTTGCCGAAGGCATCGAACATGGCGCGGACTTCAACTCCCTCCTTGACTTTCTCTGCCAGAAGGCTGAACAAGGCATTGGCTATGGAGTCGTTGCGGAAGTTGAAGTATTCCAAATGGATATGATGCCGGGCATGGCGGATATTCTCGAAGAGATCGACGAACTTGTCATGGCCGGTCATCAGCAATTTCACTTCATTGTTATAAGTGACGGGGGCGCCCATTTCCTTCAAGTAATTCATGACAATGGAATCGCTTGTTGCTTGCGCCCCGGCATTCCCAATAGAAAAAACGAATAATATGATGAATAGAATCTTTCTCAAAACTTTCTCCTCTTAGTTAGTTTTATGAGGGGACAAAGATACGATTTATCATTGAAAAACAACTATGCCATAGATGAAATCTTGCGGTAACCGAAATAGAGCAATACCACTCCGGCAATGATTAACGACTTGGGGTCAAGCTCCGAAGCTCCGCTCCGGATGGCAGTATCGAAGGTTTCGCGCAAGGTGTCCAGTATCAGCTGCACTCCGTCGAGGGAGACGAACAGTACGAGGGCCAGAGTAAAGCAGAATGCTGTCCATATCTGCGCCAAGTGGCGGCTACGGTCGGGCAGATGTCGCAGTACGCGGCGGCTGAACCCGTTATCGGCTATTTCCTGCCGGTGTTCGGCAAAGAATGAAGTCAGGAGTTTATCATCATTTTCCATCATAACCATTTTGTTTTAAGTAGGAAGCCATTTTGTCTTTCGCCCGCGAGAGGTGGCTTTTTACCGTTCCCGCCGGACATCCGGTGATACCTGCAATCTTTTCGATGCTTTGGTCTTCCATGTAGAAGAGCGTGATGCAGGTGCGTTCCATTTCCTTCAGTGTGGCCAGGGCACGGTAAATGTCCATGTGCTGTCCCACGTCCTGCTGCAGTGTGCTGCATTGAGCGTCCACTCGGTACGTATCCAAATCGTCCGTTTCTTTCCGGCTGCGAATATAATCATAAAAAACGTTATAGGCAATACGGTAGAGCCAGGTTGAGAAGCTGGACAGATTCTTGAACGAAGCGATGTTTGTATAGGCCTTGATAAACGTATCTTGTGCCAGGTCGTCACTCAACTCGCTGTCGCCGCAGGTCTGGTGCAGGAAGAACCGCCGCACGGGCGACTGGTACTTCTTTACCAACTGGTCGAAGGCCCTGGTGTTGTGAAACACCACGACCTGTGCGACTAACGATATGTCACCCATCTGACTCATTTTTCTTCGTTCTTCTTCTGTTGGCTGTAGAAAATCACCAATTGTCCGAAGCCGGTGAACATGACGAGTAAGCCGATACATCCGAGACCGAATTCTCCGGTAATGGCCCAAAGGAAGATGAACAGGCCGATGCCGACGAATATGTTGTTGATGCCTTTGCTGCGGATATCCGTTGCTGCGGCTTCTTTGAAGAAGTTTTCAGGCAGTTGCTGTCCGCTGGCCAGGGCCTGTTCCGCCAGGCGGTACTTGGCTTTCCGGTTTTTATAGCGGAAGAAGAATACTACGAATATGATGAGTAGCGGCAGTCCGAATACAAAGACGATGGCTGTTACGGCAATCACGGTCTCCGAGGTCTTGCTCCCGAGGTCGAACCCGTTCCAGTCCATACTGCTGTGGTGGGTTCTCCATTTTTCCGGAGCATCGCTACTGCCGGTACCGTTTTCATAAGTCATGATGCTGAGTGTGTCTGTTACGGTTTCTCCATTGATGACAGTGTCTCTCAATTCGATGACTCTTTTCTTGTTCCCCTGACCGTCGTTCTCTGTTACGGTTCTGTTTGCGCCTTGCACCAGTGTGCAGAACATCATGGCGAGCATTAATCCAAAAATGATACGTTTCATAATCTATGGTCTTTTAATTTGTTTCTTTGTTGGTTAGACGTGTCGTCACCTTTATAAAGTTGCAAAGAGAAGATATTTTTTTTAGAAAACCGGAAATAAGGCGATATTTTTCCGTGAAAATGTCTTATTGTCTTTTTTCCGGAATAACAAGAAGTAGGTATTTGCGACTGTAAATAGAGGTAAATATACAAACCGGGTTGTTTCTTATTGTAAATACTGTTATCTTTGCGCATCTGTTTTTATTGGGAAGTCTTGATGAAGTTGAGGAATATAATGAAGTGTTTCCTCCCTCTGCTGTTCATTGCCTATCTGGGAGGAATTACGCTGTTTACCCACTCGCATGTGGTGAATGGTGTTATCATTGTGCATTCCCATCCATTCAAGGGCCAGCATGAGCATACAGAGGTGCAGTTGGAAACCATTTTCTATCTAGCCTCTTTCGTCTCTTCTTCCCTTCCGTTGCTTCCGGTTGCCGCGACGGTTTTCCTTGTTTTGTTGTGTGTACTGAGCATTCTTACCACGGAATGCATCAAGTGTGTAAAGCTTCGTGGCGGTATTTGCCTGCGTGCTCCCCCTTCTTTTTTTCAAATCCGATAGATTAAGGCAATTCCGTTGTGGGATTGCGTCAACCTCATTGATTAACATATTATTTTAGAAGTACATGAAAAAATATATATTTTTTGTGGTGGGAGCAGTATGTCTGTTACTCTCATCAACCGTTTATGCCGAAGATTTGAAGAGTACCGATGCCAATATTGTCGGTCATGTAATAGAAAAAAGTACAAGGGAACATTTGCCTTATATGACAGTTTCGCTGAAAGGCACCACCATCGGGACCATGACCGATGCCACCGGTCACTATTTCCTAAAGAATCTGCCTGAAGGTGAGTTCACGTTGTCCGTCAGTGCCGTAGGTTATAAGTCGCAGGAGCGCAAAGTCGTTCTGAAACGTGGTAAGACCTTGGAAGAGAACTTTGAGTTGGAAGAAGACATGGTGGCACTGGACGGGGTGGTAGTCACAGCCAACCGCAATGAGACTGCCCGGCGCTTGGCACCCACTTTGGTCAAAGTGGTCACTCCTAAACTGTTTGAGCAGACAAACTCGCATACTTTGTCGCAAGGACTGGCCTTTCAGCCAGGTGTGCGGGTGGAGACCGATTGCCAGAATTGCGGTTATTCACAAGTGCGCATCAACGGGCTGGATGGGAAATATACCCAAATATTGATAGACTCACGTCCCATCTTTTCCTCTCTGGCCGGTGTGTATGGGTTGGAACAGATTCCCGCCAACATGATAGAGCGTGTGGAAGTGGTGCGTGGAGGTGGTTCAGCCTTGTTCGGTTCTTCGGCCATTGCCGGGACGGTGAATATCATTACGAAGGAACCGATTCGCAATTCCGGTTCTTTCTCGCATACCATTTCCAATTTCGACGGTTCTGGCTCGTTCGACAACAACACGACCCTGAATCTTTCCTTGGTTTCTTCGGACAGTAAGATGGGGGCTTATGTGTACGGCCAGAGCAGGCATCGTTCGGCATGGGACTCCAACGGAGACGGTTTTTCCGAATTACCGAAGCTGAAGAACCAGACTGTCGGTCTGAATGCTTACTACCGGACAAGTGCCTATTCCAAGCTGAGCCTTGAATACCATCATATGGAGGAATTCCGCCGTGGTGGAAGTGGCTTCAGCCTTCCCCCTCATATAGCCGAGGATGCCGGATTGAACGGTACCGGGGCGCCCGGACTGGTGGAACAGCTGAAACATTCCATCAACACGGGTGGGCTCAAGTTCACGGCTTTCTCCAAAAACCAGAAACATACGTTCAGTACCTATGCTTCGGCTCAGCACATCGTGCGCAATAGTTATTACAGCGCTTATGGAATGACTACGGACTTTACCGGTGTGCTGGGTGCCCAGTATATTTATCATTTTGACAAGTGTCTGTTTATGCCTGCCGATTTGACCGGAGGCATTGAGTTCAATCACGACAATCTGCATGACAAGGCAACGGACGTACAGAAGTATCGTGATGCTGCTTTGGCCGAAGATCCTACGGCAACGGGTGACCGCTTGCAACAACTGATTGAGAAATATACCCCCGCCCCGTTGAACCAAGTGGTGAATATAGCAAGCGTCTATGCCCAGAATGAGTGGAAGAACGAACAGTGGAGTTTCCTGATTGGCGGGCGCGTAGATAAAAACAGCATCATGGACAAGGCTGTTTTCAGTCCCCGTGCCAATATCCGTTACAATCCTACTCAGGATGTGAATATCCGTTTCAGTTATGCTGAGGGATTCCGTGCTCCACAAGCGTTTGATGAAGATCTGCATATCAGTAATGTGGGTGGAGAGTTGGTTTCCATTGTCCGCGCCAAAGGATTGAAGGAAGAGCGTTCGCGCAGCTTCAATGCTTCGGTAGATTGGTACCACTATTTCGGAGATTTCCAGGCAAACCTACTGGTGGAAGGCTTCTACACGAAACTTTCCGACCCGTTTGTCCTGACGCCTCCGGTGAAAGACCCGGATGGTAGCGCTTATCTGATACAGACCCGTATCAATGGTTCGGGAGCTAAAGTGTATGGCGGCACATTGGAAGGAAAGGTTGCCTATAAGGATAAGGTTCAGTTGCAGGCAGGGCTGACGCTTCAACGAAGTATCTATGACTCTCCCGAAGAATGGAGTGCGGATGAGGAGCACTTGTCGGAGAAAGAACGTTACAGCGACAAGATACTGCGTACTCCCGACGTCTACGGCTACTTTACAGCTACCTATATGCCGGTTAAAGCCTTCTCAATAGCTTTGAACGGCAATTATACCGGGCGGATGTACGTTCCCCATTTGCTTTCGGAGGTGAACGGTGAGGCGGATGTATTGGTAAAGAGTCCGGACTTCTTTGAGCTTGGAACAAAGATAGCTTACGACTTTGATTTTCAAGGGTTCTGTTTGCAGCTCAATGCCGGTGTACAGAATATATTCAATTCTTATCAGAAAGATTTTGATAAAGGAGCGAGCCGCGATTCCGGTTATATCTACGGACCGGGTGCACCGCGTTCCTATTTTGCAGGGGTGAAACTCAGTTTTTAAAAAGAGTATTGAACCGTGCTTTTTGTTTAGCCCCGTAGATTGGTGAAACGTATTTTGCACTATCTTTGCTGCCATAAAACAGTTCAAAGCATGAAGCTACCCTCATCTTTCACCGATTATACACGCGCCCTCTTGGGTGTGGAAGAATATGAAAAGCTGGCTGCCGCCCTGGAAGGGGAGCAGCCGGTCAGTATCCGACTGAATGAAGATAAATTACCGGAATCTTCATTCAGTCTTTTTCGTTCCTCTTTTAGGCATGTCCCTTGGTCTACTGCCGGATACTATCTGGACAAGCGGCTGACATTCACTTTTGACCCGCTGTTTCATGCAGGCTGCTACTATGTGCAGGAGGCTTCGTCTATGTTTGTGGAGCAGGCTTTGAGGCGGTATGTGGGCGAAGGACCGGTGGTGATGCTTGACCTCTGTGCGGCTCCCGGCGGGAAATCCACGCATGCCCGTAGCGTGTTGCCCGCAGGCAGTCTGCTGGTGGCCAATGAGGTAATCCGCAACCGCTCGCAGGTATTGGCGGAGAATCTTACGAAGTGGGGGCATTCCGGTGTGGTGGTCACTAATAATGACCCGGCAGATTTTTCTTCCTTGACGGACTTCTTCGACGTCATATTGACGGATGTCCCCTGCTCTGGCGAGGGGATGTTCCGTAAAGACCCCGTTGCGGTAAGTGAGTGGAGTGGGGAGAATGTGGAAATCTGCTGGCAGCGCCAGCGTCGCATCGTTACGGATATCTGGCCTTGCTTGAAGTCCGGAGGCATTCTCATCTACAGTACTTGTACCTATAATACAAAGGAAAACGAAGAGAACATCCGTTGGATACGGGATGAATTCGGGGCGGAGGTATTGCCGTTGGAAATTTCTACTGACTGGAATATTACGGGTAATCTATTGTCGGGAGAGGACTTTCCCGCCTATCGTTTCCTGCCCCATCGGACGAAGGGGGAAGGATTCTTTTTGGCAGTTCTCCGCAAACCGGGCGTGAGCGATGGGAATACCTGGGCCGGGCAGGTGAAATCCTGGGAAAAAGGAAGAAAACCTCAAGGAAAAGGAGCGAAAACTCCGGGTGTTTCCAAAGAACAGCTTTCGGCACTGCATGAGTGGTTTGCGGTTCCGGATAATTACGAATTTATCGTCAATGGCAACAACGTCAGCGCTTTCCCTAAAGCGTATCTCTCCGAACTGTCGGCTTTGCGTTCGTCACTCCGTATCGTGCAGGCTGGGGTAGATGTTGCCGAGTTGAAAGGAAAAGACTGGATGCCTGCTCATGGGCTCGCCATGAGTATAGCACTGAATCCGGATGCCTTTGCCCATGAAGAGATAGGCCGCGAGCAGGCCATCAGCTATCTGCGCAAGGAGGCTGTTGTCCTTTCGGAGACTGCTCCGCGCGGCATTGTCTTGCTCACCTACAAACAGATACCTCTAGGATTTGTCAAGAATATAGGTAACCGTGCCAATAATCTTTATCCCCAGGAATGGCGCATACGCAGCGGATATTTGCCGGAAGGGGTGCTGGAATTGGCAACAATAACCGGGTGAAATCAATCACGTTACTGCAAAGCTGCTGTATATATTTTGCAGTAGCACTGTAGAGCTGTTGCAGTGACACTGCAAATATATATGCAGCGCGACTGCAACACATATGCAGTGGTGCTGCAACACATATGCAGTGCGACTGCAAAAAATATGCAGAACTTTGCAGTATGATAATAGAGTAGGAATGTACTATTTTTTATTGTTTCTTCAATGCAGTATTTTGTTTGTTCAAGCATTTTCTATATATAGATAACTGTTTTAAAACTAATACTATTTGCTTATGCTTAAAAAAACGATTACTGCCTTAAGCCTACTTTGTATCCTTGCAGCCTGCCAGAGTGACGACAACTCTTCACCACAACCCAAGCCTCGCAAAGACATTGCCTTGACCCGTGCCGAGCAGGAGATGATGGATTTAGGAACGGATTTCGCTTTCCGTTTCTTTAATCAGGTTTGTAAAACTGAGGTGGAAAAGCCCAATCTGTTCATCTCTCCTTTGAGCGCTTCGCTCTGTCTGTCTATGATTGCCAATGGAGCGTTGGGAAACACACTATCTGAGATGACAGATGTCCTGGGCTTTTCGGGCTATTCGTTGGAAGAAATGAACAACTATAATAAGAAGCTGGTGGAGGCGTTGCTCGATTTGGACAATACCACACAGTTGGGAATTGCCAATTCCATCTGGATAAAGAAAGGGTTCGGTGTTCATGACGACTTTGTAAGCGTAAACAAAAAGATGTATGACGCGCAAGTGCAGGAGCTGGATTTTGCCTCTCCCAAGGCTCCGGACATTATAAACGGCTGGTGTGCCGGGAAAACGAATAATTGCATCCCCAAAGTCTTGAATGAGATTCCGGAGACGGCGCGTCTTTATCTGTTGAATGCGCTTTATTTCAAGGGGATTTGGAAGAATCAATTCAAAAAATCGGATACGGCAGAAGAGGCTTTTACGAATGCTGACGGAAGCAAATCGACTGTACACATGATGAATCTTCGTGACGAGAGATTCAACTATGCCGAGAATGAGTATTTCTCAATGGCAGAGTTGCCTTACGGCAATGAGGCTTTCAGTATGGTGGTGCTCTTGCCGGCAGAGGGAAAATCGTTGGATGAGTGCCTGCCGCAGCTGAATGACGAGCGCTGGGGGGAATGGAACAGTAGTTTATCAAGCTCTGCCTTGAACCTTAAGTTACCCCGGTTTGAAATGGAATATGATAAAGAACTCATTGACGATATGATGGCAATGGGAATGCAGGAGGCTTTTACTCCATCGGCCGATTTTTCCGGAATGGCGGATGAGGATTTGTTTATCAGTTTGCTGCAACAGTTCACTTATGTGAAAGTGAATGAAGAGGGGACGGAAGCTGCGGCTGTAACTGTCGGAGGAATGGACGTGGCCGCTCCCGGACCAAGTACGGTAATTCCGTTCTATGTGGACCGTCCTTTCATCTTTCTGATAAAGGAGAAGAGTACGGGAGTTATTCTGTTTATGGGTAAAGTCACAAAACTATAACTACAATATATTGAAATAGAAAGAGCTGTCTGTCAACCGCAGACAGCTCTTTCTATTTATAACCGGCTCTTGTATATCTGTGCCATTGCCTTCTGATACTGGTTTTCCAGTTGCAGGAGGTTTGTCTTGCTTTGATAGACAACCGATATTTCAACGAAGTATTCAATCATACTGATTTGTCCTCCCATAAGTGCTTGTTTCAGTAAAGAAAGGTCTTGCTGTTGATGGAAGGTGCGCTCGTATTCCTCCATGGAAGCGTGCAGGTTCTTGGCCTCTTCATAGAGTTGCCACAAGGCAGAGCTGGCTTGCAGTGCGGCGTTCTCCTTTTGGTAGTCAATGTTGAGCGCTTGTGTCTTGGCTATCTTGACCTTATTGCGGTTTTCGAAAAGCGGGAAAGAGAAGCCTACTACTACACCGTTTAGCGGATGCCCCGATTCGGTATTTCTACGGTAACCCAGTTCCAGTTTGGGCAGCCAGCCTTGCTTGCTTGCCGAAATCTGTTTCCGGGCGGCAGAACTTTCACCCTGCAAGGATTGCAGGGTGGGGTCTGAAGCCAGCAGTTCGTCGGCCAGCGGGTGGAAGTCGGCCGGCAACGGCACTGCCGGGTATTCTGTCAATCCGAGTGTTTGGGCGTCGGGTGTGGTATCGGGTCTGGGACGTCCCGGTGTGAGCGGCTGGTTTCCGTTGAGGACAAGCAGCTCTTTCAGTTTATTGTTAAGTGCCGTCTGGTTCATGCGGGCTTCCGTGCGTACATTCAGCAACTCCAGATTAATCTTGTTGGTTTCCAGTGCATTGGCATCTCCCGTTTCCAAACGCCGGGTGTACATGGCCGACAGTTCCTCCGCATTCTTCAACCGTTCGTCGAGCAGGGCTTGCTGGCGTTGCAGCATGATGATGTCCAAGCATACTTCCTTCGCTTGCAACAATATCTGCTGGCGGAAGGCGGTGGCTTGTGCATCCAGTGCATTTGTCTTGAGTCGGTTCATCTTCCCTCGGGTGGCGTAAAGCGTGGGGAAGTCGAAGCTTTGCGAGATGACCATTTCGCCGACTGTCTCGTCACTGTTCTTGGAGTCCCAAAGGTGGGCGTATGACAGTGTAGGGTCGGGGAGGTTGTTGTTTGTCTTGTTCTCCAGTTTTTGTGAGGAAATGAGGTGGGAGTTAGCCTGCAATTCCTTGTTGTTGGCCTCTATCTGCTGGAGCACGGCATCAATGCCGGACGTTTGTGCGCTCATCCCCGCAAAAGCGAGGATGGCGGCGCTGAATATGAAAAATCTTTTATTCATTGTCTGACGTTTTAGGTTGTTGGTTATGGTGCATCATCAGGTAAACAATCGGAATGATGAAACCGTTCAGGAACGTGGATGTTAAAAGGCCGCCCAAGATAACCTTTGCCATCGGGCTTTGTATCTCGTTGCCCGGCAGGTCGCCACTGAGAGCCAGCGGGATAAGTGCCAGTGCACTGGATAGGGCGGTCATCAGGATTGGATTCAGACGGTCGAGCGAACCGCGGATAACGCTGTCGTAGACGCCATAGCCTTCTTCCTGCTGCAAGTGGTTGTAATGGCTGATGAGCAGCATTCCGTTTCGGGTGGCGATACCGAACAGTGAGATGAAACCGATGATGGCGGGGATACTCACTTCTCCCGTTGTGATGAGCAGGGCGAATACACCGCCTATCAATGCCAGCGGCAGATTGATAAGGATGATGGCACTCTCCTTCACACTGCGGAATTCATGGTAGAGGAGCAGGAATATCACCACGATGGACATGAACGAAGTAAGTGCCAGCGTGCGGCTTGCTGCCTGCTCGCTTTCGAATTGTCCGCCGTATTCGATGTGGTATCCTTCCGGCAGTTTGATTTGTGCGTCTACCTGGGCTTGTATATCATTGACTACACTTCGCAGGTCGCGGTCGGCCACGTTGGCGGAGATGACGATTTTACGCTTTACATTCTCGCGGCTGATGGTGTTCGGACCCATGGCCGAGCGGATTTCCGCTACATAGTTCAGTGGAATTTTCTGTCCGTCGCCCGTATCAATCATCAAGTTGCGTATTTTTTCCATTTCGTCGCGTAGGTTGTCTTTCACGCGTACGGTCAGGTCGAAGCTCTTTCCCTTTTCGTAAACTTGGGAAACGGCTTCACCGGCCAGGCAGACATTGACAAACTCCGAAAATTCGGGCAGTGAAATGCCGTATTTGGCAAGCATTTCCCGTTTGGGTGAAATGACAAGTTGCGGACGCTCAATCTGCTGTTCCACGTTCAGGTCGGCAATACCGGGAATCCCCTGGATGGCACTCTTGATTTCATTGCCCAGAGTGAACATGCGGTTCAGGTCGTCGCCGAACAGTTTGATGGCGATGTTCGCCTTTGTACCGGATAGCATGGCGTCTATACGGTGGCTGATAGGCTGGCCTATTTCCACGTTTGCCCCTACAATGGTACCCAGTTTTTCGCGGACTTCTGCCACGAGCTCGCTGCGCGAGCGGTCTTTCAACTCAAACGGTGCCTCGATCTCAGAGACGTTTACTCCCAGAGCGTGTTCGTCCAGCTCTGCACGTCCCGTTTTACGGGCCACGGTCTGTATTTCGGGGATGGAAAGCAGCAGCTCCTCGGCACGGTGCCCCATCTTGTCGCTTTCTTCCAGGGAAATGCCTGGAAGCGAGGAGATATTGATGGTGAACGAACCTTCATTGAAAGGCGGCAGGAACGAGCGGCCCAGGGTGAAGAAACAGCCGAGCGCTACTACAAATAGTCCGATAGTACCTCCCAGTACCCCTTTCTTATGCCCCAATACGAAAGTCAGTGCAGAACCATACCATTGCTTCATCTTGCGTGCTACGGCAGAATCGCTGTTTTCGTTGTTTTGTTTTTTCGTTTTCTCTTTTCCCAATAGATAGGAGCAAAGTACCGGCGTTACGGTCAGTGCCACAACAGTTGAAGCCGCCAATGCCACAATGAACGCAATACCCAGTGGTACCAACATCCTACCTTCCATACCACTAAGGAAGAACAGTGGTACGAAGCTGACAATGATAATCAGCGTTGAATTGAGGATAGGCATACGCACTTCTTTCGAAGCATTGAACACCACTTCCAGAATAGGAAGTTGCTCGCCGGCAGGTTTCAGTCGGTTTTCGTGCAAACGCTTGTAGACATTCTCCACGTCCACGATGGCATCATCCACCAGCGAACCGATGGCGATAGCCATACCTCCCAGGCTCATGGTATTTATCGTAAAGCCCATATAGTGCAGGGCAAGGATGGAGGCAATCAGTGACAACGGCAGTGTCACCAGCGAGATGACTGTGGTACGTATGTTGGCAAGGAACAGGAAAAGCACGATGACAACGAAAATACCTCCCTCCAACAACGACTTCTGAACGTTTCCGATGGAACTTTCGATGAAACGGCTTTGACGGAAGATGTCTGTGGAAACCTTTACGTCCGCCGGTAGATTCTTCTGCAGGTCTTGCAGGGAAGCTTCCAGTTTGTCTGTAAGCTCCAGCGTGCTTGTGGCGGGTTGCTTGGTGACTGTCAGCAGTACGGCATGCTTACCGCGTTCCGAGGCGGTACCCAGTTTAGGAAGTTTGGCTCCGACTTGAACGTCGGCAATATCTTCCAGCAGGATAGGGGCACCGGAGACCCCGTTGCTCCGCACCACGGCCTTGGCTATCTGGTCTACCTTGTCGGTAGAAAGTACGCCGCGTACGATATATTCATTGCCATATTCATAGAGCACTCCACCATTGGCATTCAAGTTCATTTCGCGGGTGATGTTCATCACTTCGCTCAATGTTACGCCGTAATGGCGCATCCGTTCCGGGTCCAGCTGCACTTGATATTCCTTGATGTCGCCACCCAGTACGGCTACTTGTGCCACACCGCCCGTAGAGAGCAGGCGGGGACGTATGGTCCAGTCGGCAATGGTACGCAAATCCAGCATAGAGGTCGAATCTGCTGTCAGACCTACAATCAGCATCTCGCCCAAAATGGACGATTGTGGGCCTAGTGTCGGCTTGCCTACGTTGGCCGGTAAGGATTCGCTGACGACTGCCAGCTTCTCACTGACAATCTGCCGGGCAAGATAGATATCTGTATCCCAGTCGAATTCTACCCAGACTACAGAAAAACCGTTCGTTGAGGAAGAGCGTACACGGCGCACACCCGTTGCACCGTTTACAGCCGTTTCTACGGGAAAAGTGACCAGCTGTTCCACTTCCTCTGCTGCCATACCATTTGCTTCGGTCATGATGACCACGGTCGGCGCATTGAGGTCAGGGAACACATCCACTTCCGTATGCATGGCGGTATAAGTACCGCCAATCAGCAACAGCACCGATGCTACCAGCACCAGGATGCGGTTCTGAAGAGAAAAACCAATTATTTTGTTTAACATCTTTTTATTTACTATTTACAATGTACAATTGGGCTGCGCAATGTCAGCCGCACTTGCTGTTTTATCTAATATTTCTTGTTTATCTGACTTTACACTCCCCATTCGTCACGTAACCCTTATACTGCATAGCGAAATGGTACTTTGTAAATTGTCAAATTGTACATGAGATTAGTGTTCATGGCTATGTGCCGGAATAGCATTCGTTGCCGATGCCAGCTTCACTTGATAGGCTCCTTGGGTTACGACGCGATCGCCTGCTTTTATGCCGGAAAGGATTTGTACACTTTCGCCATTGTCGGCACCCAGAGTGACAAGCTGTTTTTTGTAGCCCTCTTCATCCAGTTGCAGGTAGACAAAGAAGCTGCCTTGTTCCTCGGTCAGCGCACTGTGAGGAAGAGACAACACGTTCTCCATTGGTGAGGATAATAGGAATACTTCTACAAACGAGCCGGGAATAACGTCTCCCTTATTGTCGAATTCAAAAGTTACGGGTACATAATATCCGTTCTCACCCGAAGCCTTTCCATAAGAAAGCATGCGCCCGCCCAGTTCTTTCAATGTATATACCTTATTATTATAAGGAGTACAGAAGTTGGCAGAACCGATGCTGTTTAGGTAAGGATAGTACTTTTCGGATACATCCGCACGCAGGAAAAGCTTGCGGTTCTGGGTGACGCTTACCAACGGCTGGCCGACGCTGACGTAGTCCCCTTCTTTCACCAACAGATTCTTCACATAACCGCTGATGGGAGAAACAACAGCCTGGCCGCTTGCCGAATGGTTCTTTGCGACTGCCTCGTAACTGATACGGGCATTTTCGTAAATCTGTTCGGCTTGCGCGAATTCCTTTTCAGATACGATTTTGTTGCCTACAAGCGCTTTCATACGCTCGTATTCTTTTTTGGAAACCTCGTAGGCTATCCGGGCTTTCTGCACCGGGTCTCCGTCGGCCATGTTTTTGGATGACAATACCACCAAAGGAGTACCTTTGCTGACACTCATTCCTTCGATAACTTTTCCCTTGAAGGAAACCACGCCTGCTACTGTAGCTACGGCTACGCTCTCGTCTCCCTGGGCTGCCATCACCTGGCCGCTGGTCTTGATGACTTGATGGAAACTACCCGGTTCAACAGTGCTGACTGCTACGCCGGCAGCTTGCGCCTTTGCTGGTGGCAGGATGATTTCATCGCTTCCTCCGGCATGGTTTTCCTGCTCTTCGTGCTCATGGTTGTGTTCCTCATGTTCGTGGTCATGTCCCTCGTGGTCATGTCCGTCATGATTGTGCTCTTCTGTTTCGTGATTATGTCCTTCGTGGCTGTCTCCGGACTTGCTGTTACAGGAGCCTAAAAGGAATAATCCCAAGACTCCCATGAAAATAACTTTTTTCATGATGATATTTGTTCTTACTTTTTGATTTTGAATACAAAGTTAGGGCATAGGGCGTGCAACCAAATTGCATTGTTCCTTATGCCGGATAGAAATCTGTCCCGGTGATGTTCCGGTAACAGTTAAGCAAGAAGAGACGGAGGGGCACGAAGTCCCGTAGCACATATGATAAATGTGCTATGAAGAGATTCCAGATAGATACACTCCTGCCTGCTTATGTCAAACTCGGGTAGGATGAGTAACTTGGAAAAAGGTTCAATGAGTAGGGTAACTGCCCACAAGGCATCCGGATGTGAACACACATCATTGGAAGAGCTGGGCGTCTGTTGTACAAAGTGGGTTGTCATGCATCCCGTGTCGCAACAGCAGTGCTCGTTGCCCGGGCTATGACGGTGTCCGCAGCAATCGGCGGTGATATCATTCTTCATGCATATCATTCCGTCGGCATGATGATGGTGGGGAATGACGGGTATCACCAGCATTATCAAGCTGATGAAAAAAAGAATATAGGTTATGTACTGTTTCTTTTTCATTCCTCTATCTTTGGACGGATGCAAAGATAGAGGTTAAGGACTTAATTACCAAATAGAAAATGCTAAAAAGGTTTGAATAACATATTCAATCCCTCATTCATGCTGGGGTGGGTGAAAATGAAGTCCCGCAGGAAATGGTAACGCTGTCCCGTTTTCATGATTGATGCTACGGTATTGATTACTTCTGGTGCATCGGCACAAAGTAGGGTACAACCCAGAATCCGTCCGGTATGGATGTCTACAATAGCTTTGAGCATACCGTCTATGCTGTGTAGCGTACGGGCACGTGGAATCATGGCAGCAGGGATACGTGCCACATGTATGGAATAACCGTTCTTCATCGCTTCCTCTTCCGTCAGTCCTATATGTGCCAGCGGTGGGTCGGTGAAAATGGCAAAGGGGATTGGATACCGGTCTTTTGTACTCCTTTTTTTGTTTTCAAAGAGTTGATTACGGATGATACGGAAATCATCGATGGACAAGTAGTCGAACTGTTCGTCTCCTTTTACGTCCCCCAGGGCCCATACGTGTGGGGCTGTAGTCCGTAATTGGTTGTCGACAACGATGGCTCCCCGCTTGTCTGTTTGTATACCCGCTTTTTCCAGATTCAGCTCTGCAGTCATAGGCTTGCGACCGATGGCTACCAGCAAGGCATCTCCTTTCAGGTAGTAGGGAGTGCCGTTTGCACTGTCCGTATAGGTCAGAGTTATTCCTTCGGCTGTGTCGTACACGGATTGGACACGGGCGTTCAACCGGACATTGATACGCTTTCGGTTCAATGCTTCCAGCATGGAGGCGGCAATGTCGCGGTCCACTTTAGGCAGAAAGCGGTTTCCCGCTTCCAGCAGTGTGACATGGCTTCCAAAGCCTGCATACATAGTGGCAAACTCCAATCCGACAGCACCGCCGCCGATGACGAGCAGGTGTGCGGGCAGTTTGTTCGATTGCAGCAAGGTCTCACTGGTATATACGTACTTGCTCTCCTTGAGTCCGTCGATGGCAGGCAGGATAGGGGTGGACCCGGTGTTGATGAATATCTCTTTTCCCTCAAGAATCGTTTCGTCCTTGCCGGAGACTATACGGATTGTATTTTCGGACAAGAAAGAAGCAGTTCCGTCATAGAGGGTTATATTAGGCTTGTTTTTTACATTTTCATAATTTTTCTCACGCAGGAAGGATACAAGCTTGTCTTTCCGCGCCACGGCAAGTGCATACAGTTTGGACTGGTTCTTATAATCGTCATAGTATCTTTTTTCCGCATATTCCGATTCGTGAATCAGAGCTTTGGTAGGGATACATCCTACGTTTACACATGTTCCTCCGTACATCTGAGGGGAACGTTCCACGATGGCTACTTTCCAATTCCGTTCGGCCAGTTCGGCGGCCAATAACTTGCCGCCCTTGCCGAATCCTATTATGATGGCATCATATTGTTTCATTTTAATATCTCTTAGTTAAGTGTTTAGTAAAATGAAAACAATATGTATCGGCCATTTGTTCGGACGCCGGGTTTAGCAGATGCTTATCGTTCCAGTTCGCGGAGGGAGTCCATTTTCTTCTTTTCAAGGAATTCGTAGATGCCGCTCAAGTGCTCTTTCACTTGTTTGTTGCCGAATTCATATACCTTGCTTACCAGTCCGTCCAGGAAGTCACGGTCGTGGCTGACGAGGATAAGGGTACCGTCAAAATCCAGTAACGCTTGCTTCAGGATATCTTTGGTTTTCATGTCCAGATGGTTGGTCGGTTCGTCCAGTATCAGCAGATTCACCGGTTCGAGCAAAAGCTTTATCATGGCGAGGCGTGTGCGCTCTCCACCGGAAAGCACCTTGACCTTCTTCATGGACTCTTCGGGGCCACCGAACATGAAGGCACCCAGCAGGTCGCGTATCTTGTTGCGGATTTCCCCTTTTGCCACATCGTCGATGGTCTGGAATACGGTCAGGTTCTCATCCAACAATGAGGCCTGGTTTTGTGCGAAATATCCAATCTGCACGTTGTGTCCTATCGTGAGGGTGCCTTCATGTTCTATTTCCTTCATGATGCACTTCACTAACGTTGACTTTCCTTCCCCGTTCTTACCAACGAAAGCAACCTTGTCTCCCCGTTCTATGGTGAGGTTGGCATTCTTGAAGACCACATGGTCACCGTAACTTTTCCCTACTCCCTCCATGATGACGGGATAATTGCCTGAGCGGGGAGAAGGAGGGAATTTGAGGCGTAACGCTGAAGTGTCTTCTTCATCCACTTCCAGCAGTTCCAGCTTCTCCAGCATTTTTACGCGGCTTTGCACTTGCAGGGTTTTGGAGTAGGTGCCTTTGAACCGTTCGATGAATTCCTTGGTTTCGGCAATGAACTTCTGCTGGTCGTCGTAGGCTTTCTGTTGCTGTTCGCGGCGTTCCTTGCGGAGTTCCAGGTATTTGGAGTAGTTTACTTTGTAATCGTATATCCGTCCCATGGTCACTTCAATGGTACGGGTGGTGATGTTGTCTACGAATTTACGGTCGTGGCTGATGACGATGACAGCCTTTCCATTGCTGATAAGGAAATCTTCCAGCCATTGTATGGATTCTATGTCCAGATGGTTGGTAGGCTCGTCTAGCAACAGCACGTCAGGCTTTTGCAGCAACAGCTTGGCAAGCTCGATGCGCATGCGCCATCCACCGCTGAAGTCACTGGTCTGGCGGTTGAAGTCTTCGCGTACAAAGCCCAGCCCGAGCAGTGCTTTTTCTACATCCTCCTCGTAATTGGTGGAGTCGATGGCATAGAACTTTTCGCTTAAGGCGGAGACATTCTCGATAAGTTCCATGTAGCTGTCGCTTTCGTAGTCGGTACGCGTTTCCAGTTCCTTGTTGAGGCGCTCTATTTCAGCTTCCATTTCATGCAGGTGGGCAAAGGCTTGCGCCGCTTCCTGGAATACGGTACGTCCGTCTTCCGTCATAAGGTGCTGTGGAAGGTAAGCTATGACACTGTCTTTGGGGGCTGAGATTTTTCCACGGGTAGGTTGTCTTACACCTGCCAGGATTTTCAACAATGTACTTTTCCCCGCTCCATTTTTACCCATCAGGGCGATACGGTCTTTTTCGTTGATAACGAAAGATATGTCACTGAATAAAGTAGTTCCGCCGAATTCTACGGCCAGTCCGTCTATAGAAATCATTATATATTTTTTTAATGAGCTGCAAAGATAGTGCAAATCTATTATTTTTTATATCTTTGCCCCTATATAAACAAAACGCATAGGTCATGGAAATAGAAAAAGTGTCAGGAGATTACCGTCCGCTTATTCTGGTTGCGGAAGATGATGATAGTAACTTTAAACTGATAAAGGCTATTATCGGCAAGAAATGCGAGATACTATGGGCAAAGAATGGTGAGGATATTGTAAATTTGTTCGAAGAGAATCGCGACAAGGCGGAAGCTATTCTGATGGATATAAAAATGCCTATTATGAACGGGCTGGATGCTACGGTGATTATTCGCAAGAAGGATAAGGAACTTCCCATCATCATGCAGACCGCTTACGCCTTTACTGCCGACCGCGAAAAAGCCTTGGAGTGCGGAGCCTCGGAAGTGTTGGTAAAACCCATCACTCTGTCTGCTTTGCGTACATGTCTGAGCCGTTATTTACCCAAATTGGTTTGGTAAGGCTTTACTGATAATAAAAAGGGAACCGGATGACTAAGTAATGAATATATCATCCGGTTTCCTTCTTTTTATTCTTGTGCATTGTCTTTTCTCTCTTCCATCTTCTTTTTTACAAATTCGATTTTGAGATTGGCTTCTTCCATATTCTTCTTTATTTCCGTCATGGATGACAGCAGTTGTGCCAGTTCGTAGACGCTGGCAAGGGCCTGGCGGTCGGCGGCAGTCATGGTGATGGAATAGGGACGTTCCCCTTGATAGTTGACTTTGATATTCTTGTCCTTGTTCAGATAAAGGAACCCCATGACGTTTCCGTCTTCTCCCAGTTTGAAGTCTGCCTTTTCAATCTTTTCACCGAGGTCAGTGGTTTCGTAGCTGTCTTTGGCGGCGGGTGTTTCGGCAAAGCTACCATCGGGAGCAGTGACTTTGACGGCCACATGGTGGATATTATGGGCTCCGCAATAAATGGAAGTCATGCTCATGACTCCGTTTTCGTCTACCTGGAAGCGAAGGAAAGAGCGATGCAGATTTTTTTCTATTACTTGGGAAGGATGAAGGTAATTGCCGATATTCTGGTATTCGGCATCTTTTTCAAAGGTGTATTTCCCTTTGATTGCATCGAAATCCTTTTGCTTGGCTTGAAGCATACTGTCCAGATAGACCAGGCTCTTTTCCTGCTCTTTCAGTTCCACTTCCTGCATCAGGCCGATGCCTGCACGGCGAGTTTCAAACGCTTTGGGATAGAGCATCTTGATGCTGTCAATCAGAATCTTCGCTTCATTGTAGTTGCCGAGTTCAAACGCTTCGCGGGCAGCTTGTAGTTTTTCACCGGCCTTCTTCTCCACATCTTCGCAAGAGAAGAGTGTACAGCATAGGCATGCAAGGAGTATTACTTTTTTCATATTTGTTGTTCTTGGAGTTAGAGTCCACAAAAATAGAAATAATATCTTTATCTTTGCAGCATTTTAATGTGCAAATGTGCTAATAGACCATTAACACATTTGCGTATTCATTACATTAGCGCATTATTTATGATAGATTTGACGGCAGAAGAACTGAAGCAATATTTTAGTGATGATATATTCAAGCGGATATCCGAAACGGCTGATGAATTGGGATTGGAATGTTACGTAGTCGGTGGATATGTACGTGATATTTTCCTGCAACGTCCTTCCAAGGATATTGATGTGGTGGTGGTAGGCAGTGGCATTGCCATGGCCGAGGCGCTGGGTAAGCGTCTGGGGCGTGGGGCGCATGTTTCCGTCTTCAAGAATTTCGGTACGGCACAATTGAAGTACTATGGTACGGAAGTTGAGTTTGTGGGTGCAAGAAAAGAATCGTATACACACGATTCCCGCAAGCCTATTGTAGAGGACGGTACATTGGAGGATGACCAGAACCGCCGTGATTTTACCATCAATGCACTGGCTGTTTGCCTGAACCGGGTGCGTTATGGCGAGTTGGTCGACCCCTTTGGCGGTATTGGAGACTTGAAGGAAAAGACCATCCGGACTCCCCTCGACCCTGATATAACTTTCAGTGATGACCCTTTGCGCATGATGCGCTGTGTCCGTTTTGCCACCCAGCTGGGATTCTATATTGACGATGAGACATTCGATTCTCTGGAGCGTAATCGCGAACGCATCTCCATCATCTCCAAAGAACGCATTGCAGACGAACTGAACAAAATCATCTTGTCACCTATTCCGTCTAAGGGATTCATTGAGCTGGACCGCTGTGGTCTGCTGGAACTGATATTCCCGGAACTTGTTAGGCTGCAAGGCGTGGAGACGCGCAATGGACGCGCCCATAAGGACAATTTCTACCATACGCTCGAAGTACTCGACAACATCAGCAAGAAGACCGACAACCTTTGGCTACGCTGGGCAGCTCTTCTGCATGATATAGCCAAGCCTGCCACCAAGCGTTGGGAACCCCGTGCGGGCTGGACGTTCCATAACCATAATTTCATTGGCGAGAAGATGATACCCGATATTTTCCGCAAGATGAAGCTCCCTATGAATGAGAAGATGAAATATGTGCAGAAAATGGTGAGCCTGCACATGCGTCCCATTGTGATAGCGGATGATGTAGTGACCGACTCGGCAGTGCGTCGTCTCTTGTTTGAGGCAGGTGATGATATAGACGACCTGATGACACTGTGCGAAGCCGACATTACTTCCAAGAATATGGAGCGTAAGAAACGCTTCCTTAATAATTTTCAGTTGGTACGCCAGAAGCTGAAGGATTTGGAGGAACGCGACCGTATCCGTAATTTCCAGCCTCCGGTCAGTGGTGAAGAAATCATGAAGACTTTCGGCCTTTCTCCTTGCCAGCAGGTAGGTGCCTTGAAGAGTGCCATTAAGGATGCCATTTTGGACGGCATCATTCCCAATGAATACGAAGCCGCCCGTGCATTTATGTTGCAACGGGCGGAGAAGATGGGGCTTAAGGAGTTGTGAGTTATAAGTTGCATGTTATGTACCATGCGTTATAACTCATAACTTATAACTCTTCTTTTTCTACTTGGAACTTGCGGCTTACTTTCATCAGGTTGATGGTGTAGGTCACTACGTTCTGGGCTTCTTGTATCATAGTCAGGTATACCATGCTGACTTTGATGCTGCCGCTCTGGCTTTGGATGCGTTGCAGCTCTTCGCGTTTCAGGTGAGACAACTGTCCGTTGAGGTCGTTGGCTTTGCGAATCTCTGTTTCCAGTTCATCATAATTGTTCGTTTCCAGCTTGTGGCGGCATACTTGTAACAGATAGCAGATGTCTTCGGCTACGTCTGTAAATTCTCCTTTCTGAATGGCATCCAGCGGATTGAAGTTATTGTCTATGTGCTCTAAGCAAGGTTCGCAAAGACGGCCTACGCTGTACACCAGTTCGCTGGCAAAGTCGTTGCCTTGATAGTAATAGAGTCCTTTTTCCAGTACGGTATTGTTGTCGAGACGGCACATGGCAAGTGTTCCGGTACGCTTCATCTGCTTGATGAGTTGTTTTTCGAATTTTACTGAGCCCATGGCACGACGCAGTCCGCGTAGATTCTCGTGTAGGAAGGAAGTGACGGTACGTTCAAAATTCTCTTCTGTGAATTCTATAATCTTCACCAGTTCTTCACGGGTATGCTTGCGGAGCAATTCGATGACTTCATTGTTGTCCGTACTCTTCATCAACTGTTTCAGGGTCTCGTTGCCTTTTTCTTTCTCCTTGCGCTTTTTGTACATCACTTGGCTACGAATCAGCATGAAGACTGCCAGACCAATCAGTGCCAGGATGGCAACCGTACCGCCGAAATGGATAATCAGTGCTACGAAGAAACAGATGGTGAACGCTGCTCCGGCAGTGATGAACCAACCGCCGATAACGCTGAGTACACCCGTAATGCGGAATACCGCCGAATCACGTCCCCAGGCACGGTCGGCAAGCGATGTACCCATGGCTACCATAAAGGTGACGTAAGTGGTGGAAAGGGGAAGTTTCAAGGAAGTTCCCAAGGCGATGAGCAGACCAGCCAATACGAGATTGACGGAGGCGCGAACCAAGTCAAAAGCGGCGCCGTCGGCTATGATGGCTTCATCCTTCTGGAAGCGTGTGTTCATCCACCGCTTGCTGCTTTCAGGCATCGTTTTGGATATTCCGTTAGCCAGAGTCATGCTGAAGCGTACCAGCGTACGGGCTATCGGGGTACTTCCGAAGTTCTCTTCACCGTCATCCTGGCGGGCAAGGTCCACGGAAGTCTTGATAACGTTGTGGGCTTTCTTGGATGTGCAGAGTGCATAAACCATAATGGCGCCTGCACCGATAAGGAAATACCACGGGGTTTTGGCTGCACCGAGGAGTGAGGACATCAGGAATCCGTCGGGGCCGGCGGCCGTACCATTGGCTGTATAGTCAATAAATGAGGAATATCCTGCGAGGGGGACACCGATAAAGTTCACCAAGTCATTGCCGGCAAAGGCAAGAGCGAGGGCGAAAGTACCCATCAGAACCACTACTTTGAAGACATTTATCTTGCACCAATGCAGTATCTGCATCAGTATGGTGAAGAATACAAAGAAACCGGTTATCAGCAATGCGGTATTGTCGTGTATCCATTGCTTGTTTTCAGGGGTCATGAATGAGCTGTCTTTCAGCCCCTTTATCAGCATGAAGTAGATGATGCTGGTGGCAGCTATACCACCGAACAGCGCGATGCTGTATTTCATGTTCTTCTTGTAGTTGAAGGTGAACACGATACGTGCCAGCCACTGTACCAGCATACCGAAGAAGAAGGCAATGGCTACGGATACAAAAATGGCCATGATGACAGACAGTGCCTTGTCTGTATTGATGAGGTCGCCCAGTCCCAATGTATCGCTGTTATAGACCTTGATGAGCGCCAGTGCGAACGTACCTCCCAACAGTTCGAACACCATGGATACAGTGGTGGAGGTAGGCATTCCCATAGTGTTGAAGACATCTAATAGCACGACGTCCGTCAACATGACGGCAAGCAGAATGCACATGATTTCGGCAAAGTAGAAGTGCTCCGGTTGATAGATGCCGTGTCGTGCAATGTCCATCATGCCATTGCTGAGTGCCGCACCGATGAAGACGCCAATGCCTGCAATGAACAGTATGGTTTTGAAAGATGCTGCCTTTGCTCCGACAGCCGACTGAAGAAAATTGACCGCATCATTACTGACACCTACCACGAGGTCGAAAATCGCGAGTACGAACAGAAAGATGACGATACCCAGATAAATTGTTTCCATAGACATGTATTTTATTTCCGGCTGCAAAGGAAAGAGTTTGGTGTTGCAGGGAAATGTCATACATGTTACAGAAGTGTTACAAATGTTTCTGAGATGGCTTGTAAGTGACCATATTAGACTGAAATACTCTATTTAACCAGAAAAAGTAATCATTAATTCTAATCATAAAGTTTAATAATAAAGGGTATGGATGAGCAGATATTTTTAGATTTTAAGTTGAATTTTAATTTGTGTAGCTCAAAGCTAGATAGACCAACTCTTGTTTATGCAGTTGTTTATTTTAGGGGTAAACAATATAAGATTAGTACTGGTGTGAAAGTATATCCAAATCAATGGAACAAACGAAAGCAGATTGCAATGGTTAGTACTGGTTTTACAAAGTTGGATAATCGTAATAATAGCATTGTGAATAGTAAACTTCAAGAGATTTTATATCGTTTTGAGCAAAGTAAATTATACCTTTGTGACAATGTAGAACAGATTGGCTGTTTATATTATATATTGAAACGGTATATTAATCCTAATATGAAAGATAGAAGTGTTAAAATGAAAATAGAAGAAGTTGGTACTGTTATACTTTCTAGATATGCTGAAAAAAAAGGGCGAGGGTATGATGGAGCAGTTAGTAATTTGAAGAAGTATCTAAAAGAGAAAGAAAGAAGTGATACTTTGGAGAATATAAATAAAAAATTATTAGAAGATTACCAAGAATATTTGTGTAGTACTCCAACTAAAGGGAATGTGGTAAGAACGTATAATACAATAAAGGATACGTTGATGAAGCTAAGAACTTTGCTTAAAATGGCACATGAGGATACTAATATTACGTTTGACTATTATAAAAATGAGATTGATAAATTTAAGATTATACAAAGTGAATTGAGTAGGAAAGAAAAGAAGAGCAAACAAGTACCGTTAACGGAAGAGCAAGTAGAGATTTTGTATAAATTAAAGTTATCTGGCATAGAAGAAGAGGTTAGAGATGTGTTTGTGTGTCAATGCTTATTGGGGCAACGCATTGGTGATATGCCTAGATTATTTAGGGGGGATTATACTATAATTGACAATAATACAGTTACTATTCCAGTACAGAAAACCAATGAGGATGCTACTATTTATTTATTCCCAATAGCAAAAGAATTATTGAGTAAATATCGTGAAAGGGGCTTTAGACATTTACAAATTCCAGCAACAGAGGAAGAATGCAAAAAAGTAGAATGGTAGATGTCCTAAATAGTATAATAAAGAAGATTTGTAAAGATGCAGGCTTTGATAGTGGTGTCACTTATAAAGAGCAAAGGGGAACTGAGAAACTAACTTTGACAAAGAAATTGTATGAATTAATTCATACCCATATTGCAAGGCATACTTTTATAACAATAATGTGTAATATGGGCATTCCTAAAGAGACTGTTATTATTGCAACAGCCCACGAAGACACCAAAATGATAGATGAGGTTTATTTACATCAATCTGCCCAAGACAATGCGATGAAATTAGCTGCTGCCATTGAGGAAAAAGCCAGAGGTAGTATTTTTAATACTGGTGAAACATTTCCAATCAATAAAGTAGAGCATACTATGAATGTTCCAATAGGAATTACTTTTGAAACCTTGCTGGATACTCAATTTTTTGCATCCAGCATCAATAAGGCTGTTGAACTACAATCACAAGTAGGTCACTTGAAAGATGGGAAACTATGTAGCTATGACAATGAAATTGCGTCCCTTATAAGCGAGATAGAAAAGTTCTCCCAATCTTCCACTTCTGATTCTGATGTGGCAAAGCAATATGTGAAACAGTTATCTGTTGGGAAGCTGTCAGACCTGCATGAGTGTTTTAGGGAAATGATTATCAAGTGCGTTAAGATTGGTATCAGTAGGGATGCAATTATGCAGTTTATCAATAAGGCTTTGGAAATAGGCTTGTTGGATAATGCAAGATTCACCAATATAAAAGAAATCACTACAGCCTTATTGGATAAAAGAAATCAAGACTGACAAGTTTTTTATGAAATTAGGATTTCTGGTAAGGCTGAACAGCATATTCTCCCCGAACAGCTCCGGTTATGGGGAGAATTTTTGCTTTATTGCCCCCTCAACTCAAATATTCCACAATTTCTACTTGTCGTTTGGTGATGCAGTCGGGACTTTATACCTTTGCACTGTGATTGAAAGTCAGAAATGACCGAGTTCCTCGTCACCCAGATTCACCACTACAAACCTAAATCCACTTCAAATGAAAGAACTGACCTACGCTGACATTCGTAAAATGGCACTGGAGCACGGTATCAAGGACACAAGGCTGCACATTGGGCTTTGGGCTTCTGACCGATACATCAAGAAACGAAAAATGATTCAAGGCAGGATGTACATGGTTTACCTGCCGTATCACAAACCGGAGCAGGAATAGTTTTCAAGTTCCAAACTTACTTCCAAGCTATCAGAAGAGGACATATCCTCACTCCATGAAGCTCCCTACACGAAGTTTTAAGAAAGTTGTCAAAGTGTTTTGGCACCTCACCAAAGTGCAGTATCTTTGCAACATCAACATGAGATAAGGGCGGTATCACTGAAACCACTGAATTACCGACTTGAGGCACATCTGAAATTGAATTGTCTGAATTTACCTGCCATTTCAATCCACCTTATCTTGCCAGATTATCTATTTAGTAATTATTTATGGGACTAAGAATGAATGGAGAAACAGAACTTACATTCAAGCAACTACGTGAGCTTGCACTAGCCCACCATGTAAAGGACAGCAAGACTGTTATTGGAATATGGGCTAAGCTGAACGGCTATTCCAAGAGACGCAAGCAGAAAGATAACAAGGTTTACACCGTTTACATCAAGATGAGCAATGATAAATCCAATAAAACCAATAACTATGAGAACGCATAGACTACCACAATTAATCAAGTACATTGACGTTAGAGGCGTTAACAAATCAATGATTGAATTTAATGCAAATCTAGACAAACTGAACGACTTCTTTAGTATATTTCCCAAGTGGGGAATTTCTGTAACAATTAAACTGCTTAAAGAGTTAAAGAATGATTCTGAAGCCATGTGTAACAAATATTTCAGTATCATATCAGCAAGAATCTTGAATGAACTTTCTGCACGACCAGACGGTCTGGATGTTGAGAGCTACAAGAAAGAGGCTAGCCAATTAAAGATGCATTTCAATCGCATTAAACTGTGCATGCGAAATACAGATTTCAGATTCTTCATTCATGAAGGATTGAACGAGGACATGTTTCATGTCTCAAATAATAAAGTTTATGGAAACCTAAACACAATGTACTTCTATATCAACGAAAATTCACGCTATGCAGAATGTGGAGATGAATCTTTTATTTTAAACAAATTGCAGGACATCTGTCACGAACTGAACGAACTCAGACAGTATGACATTTTGAATGCGTTACCAAAATTGATAAAGGATAGTCCCAACGAGGGATATGTAGTTGACTCAAACGCTTACGACGAATGTATGGATAAGGTATTGTATAAGAGATGACAATAAAATGTATAAGGGAGGACTGTGCAAACGGTTCTCCCTTTTCGTGTTCATACCCACCAGACATATATCCCCAACTGTATATGCAACCAAGTCCAATACCCTGCCGCCATGCGAGCCAAGAACAGAAGTGATAAATACAGATGTACATCTAGTCTGGAATTTACCTATTCCCTATTTTGAGACTCCAATAAGTATTCCCGATTTTAATACCGGTACACTCCCTAAAATGATACCCTAGTAACATACCTATTATATAACATACCTTATATATGAAAAATGAAGTTCCTACGGAACTACAATTTTCTGGAACGGGAGTTACAGATAATTCCACTAATCAGATGAATGACAACCAACCAATTCTAACGCTAAAGCAGTATGATATGGTATAAACCAGACAACATTATTTTTAAGAACAGGAAGGAAGCCAAGAAGTATTTTGGAACTAATAAATATTACAAGATTGAACGGGAGAAGAAAGATATAATATTTATAGATGACCACAAATCCATAGCTACTGATGGGGGCAATCAGACAGACATTGATAAGTAAGGATATTATCAGTTTCAAGAAGACACTGAACGCTTATATCTACTCCATTATAAAAATGAACAGCAATTATTATAACGGGGTGTCAGAAATCACCTATCCTAAAATAGCTGGACTGTCAGATATATCAGAGGGCATTATAAAGGCACATCTAAGTGAGAAGGATGAGAAGGGGAAGTTTGTTTTTAAGGACAATCCACTATTCCTAGGCTGGGAATATTTCTATGTTAACGGTAAAACCCATATCAGATATAAAATGAATACCAAGCCAGAGAACTATTTCATATTGAGGAATGACTTTATCCTGGATAAGAATCTAACCCCTAAAGAAAAAGACTTCTTGCTAAAGTTCATGGCTATTTGTACTAATAATACACATTACTTAAAAGCAAGCAAACAAGACATTAAAGATAAAATAGGAGTAGGTAAAAACAGCACTGTAATTGACAGCCTCATCAATAAAGGGTATATAGTTCTTATTAATGGATATTATATTGCCAGATGCAAAGACATGCCATTATCCAGAGACTTGGAAAGAGCCAATATCTACCAGACAATAGAGGACTTCTGTATAGGACACGGAGTTATACCACCAGCCTATGACAGAAAGAAAATAAATCTTATTCTTACTAAATACACTACTGTTGGCAAAAGCAACCGTCAAGACTTCAAACAGACACTAATTAAGAAATGCAAGCATATAGAGCAAGGGAATTATCAGTATTTATTAACTGCACTAGGTCTATATAAGAAGGAGATTAAACCATATCCCCAACCAGAAAAATTTGAAATCATATTATAGGGGAAAGCTCCAGACTGGCAGATAAGGTCTGGGGCTTTTTATGCCCTCAATTATAAGTAAATACCTTGTTCATTTCTATCATTCATATTAACAAATCTTGTAACCAAAGATGAAAACTATCAACTTCGGCATATTGACCTACCATGTCTATGTAGTTAATCGCATACGACAAGTCCACTTCATAACCATAAAAATCTATTAAATCTTGTATTAATTCTTCTGGGGTAATCATAATGTTACTTTTTATTCTAAAGAACGATTGTCCATAATCGCTTGAAGCATATTAGAACATTTTTCATATTCTTCTTTATGTTCAATTCTAAATTCGCTACATTCAATGGCTATATTTATCCACATTTCATTACCTCTTAGTTTAAGAAATTTTTCCCATTCTTTAGGCGAGAAGTAGGAATCTGGTAAATTATCAAATTCTTCCATAGATGAGAGAGAATATCCTTTGTGAGCTAAGAACATATCTTGGATAATCCAATTATGAAACATATCGTAATACTCTGTATATTGATTTACTTTTAGTTCATTGCGAGATAAGAAGGTTTTGATTAATGCAGCAGATTCAGAAATCCATTCACCTAAAATCATTCCATCTTCACAGAAACCTCTAGCTAAATCTTCTAATTCAGGTTTTATACATCCAATGTGGTTATTGCGTAAATAAAATAATTTTATTATATCAAGGGATGTGTATTGCTTCTCATCCTTATTTAGTTCCAAGAAACGTTCAATGTAACGTTCAAAGAAATGAGAAGAAAAAATCAGTAACACATTTGTTCCTTTAAGCGGATAAGCTGCCCATGTAGTTCCTCCATACCTAAAAGTAATGTAGGCATGAGGAATTACAACATTAGCATCCTTTTTAGATTGTGCATAAAAGCTGAAGAACCATTTATTATTTTTCTTTGTAATAATCTCTGTATTCCATATCCATGGATAATATGTTTGCTTCAATCTCATTTTATTGAATTTTGGATTAAATTTAGTCCAGCGTGCATGGACTTCCTTGTAATCAGACTGAATTTCCTTTGCCAATTCGGTCAATGTCATTGTTGGTAAAATCATATTAACAAATATTTAGAATTGAGATTAATAATCACACAACCAAACATATTATAGCGAAGATAATGATTATAATTAGAATAATACGCATTTTATTGCTGTTTTCCTTAATATCAGAATTTGTGACTTCCACTTGAGAGCTATTTTGTTTATCCATGCAATTAAATGATACAAACTTCTCGCCAGTGTTTAACCAACTAATTTGGCTTGGTACTAAATTCTTTACTCCTATTGTTGTATTAACAATCTTAAGATTGGCTGATTTAGGATTAATTATATTTTTCATTGGCATTATCCACATTCCAGAACATTCAAAGGCATGATTTAAAGTTACCACAATTAAATAATCTGCATTTTTGCCTATTAGATTGTTTATTCTTCTTGTTTCAGAAGTCCGTCTTTCACTATCATATACTCGCCTTGTTTTGATTTCAAAAGTTAATCCTCCTTGACCTATTGCATCCAGTCCCTTCTCATTCTTATTGCTAGATAATTTTAGGTTCAAACGTTTACAAGCATAATATTCTCCAATATCCCCTACTACTTTACGGCTTCTAATAATCCCTTCTTTTTGTAAATTCAAGTAACTTTGAGCAAAATTTCTGATAGCGACTTGTTCTTTTTGAAGTAATTTTAATCGAGCTATATTCTGAGAAAATGAAAGCACTGAAGAAGCGCCAATAATGTATTCTTCCGTATTAATTTTATTAGAAGGGATTTTTAATATGGATATAGGATTGTAATATATATCAAAATATACAACTACAAGATAGTCAAAATCTTGATATTTTAGATTAGAAATATGATGAGTAAAATTATTGTTAGATATAACTTTAGATTTAATTTGATATTTATAGCCTTTAGGACATACTCCATCGTATGCTTTTGTGGATTTACCAGCTAAACTTAGTTTAAAATACTTGGAGGCAATAAATTCTCCTATTTCTCCAGTAAAGCTATCTGTACGAATTATTCCTAAAGTGAAAAGTTTATCACTGCAATTGGCAAATTCTTTTAATAAAGTTTCTCTAACTGCTGTTTGCTTTTCCATGAATAAAATTTTATTGTTTTATTAATGGCTATAAAGGTAGAAATAAATAAAGTATTAGCAAATTTTGGATTCTTATAATTAGTCCATCTAAATTATTGATGAATTGATTTACTATTGTGTTTATGCCCAACTCAAAAATATAGGTACTTAAAATCATACCCCTCCCCCTTTAGTTCTGGGAAGTGTTTCCATATAAGGTACAGAGCCATATAGGGTAGAATTACTGGCAGTAGAAAAATGGCTGGTATGTATATCCGTATCTGGTGTATGTCTCAAGCACCCCCCGTGTTACCTTTAACTCCCCTCACCGTATCTTTAGGGGAAATGAACACCAAATGCGAAATCACCTTCCAGCCCCGAACGCTTGAAATTCTGTAACAGCCATTACGGGCAGATACAGATTTATTACAGAAATACACATGCGTACAAGGCTGGGAGGCTTTTTGTTTCTGGTTATCATTCCCTTTTAATTCAATCATTACTAATCATAAATTATCGCTTATGGAAGATTTAAAGGCAATTCTGACGGTTGGTGCAATACTCGTTGTACCGTTCATTGCAGCACCAAAGGCAATGTTTGCCATAGTGCTGTACATTATCGTTTATATGGCATTCAGATGGAGAAATTTCTAATTATCAACTTAATAATTTACAGATTATGGAAGCATTACAGATTATGCCAGTCATGGCACAGAGAAGGAACGGCAATTTAGGCGAATTTGCAGAGGATGCAACAGTAGTTGTGGAAGAGATTACAAAGCCCAGGAAGGTGAACCATTTCATTGAGGCTAATTCCGTGGAGGTGAGTTTGGAGCACTTGAAGAATGACTGTGTGATACCAGTATTCAGCAAGGATAATGAACTTACCATTTCACACAACGCATTCATTGAAACGGTCTGGGAAGCTGCCAGTTCATTCTATAGCGGTGAACGGATAGAGCAACCAGACATAAGGTGCAGCCATGTGATAAAAGGGAGACGTCCAGAAGCCATCAACAAGCCCAAGAACCTGCTGACGGAAGCCGACACGACCCAGTATTATGAAAGGTGCGCTTTCGCCATAGACATACCATCTATCTATGAGGAAGTGTCTGGGAATAGGCTCAACCTTTCCATTGTGGGGGTACGTGCATTGAATAGGGAGAACCTTGCTACCAAGAAAAGTCCAGAATTATTCAGACTGGCGGTATCGTTCAAGAATACCGTATGCTGTAACATGTGCGTGTTTACAGACGGATATAAGGATGATATAAAGGTAATGGGCACAAAGGAACTGTTCAAGGCTACATTGGAACTGCTTAATAATTTCAATGCAGCCAAAAATATCCACATGATGCAGAGTTTAGGCGATACCTGCCTAAATGAGCACCAGTTTGTGACCTTACTTGGCAGGATGCGACTTTATCAGTGCTTGCCACAAGGCTATCAGAAGGCTATCCCCAGAATGCTGCTTACTGACACACAGATAAACAGTGTAGCTAAAGCGTATATCAATGACGATAACTTTGGCAGTCTGGGCAGTGACCTATCCATGTGGAAGTTCTATAACCTGCTTACTGGCAGCAACAAGAGCAGCTACATAGACAGCTTTCTGGATAGAGCCTACAACGCTACAGAACTGGCAACGGGTATTGCATCCGCTCTGCATGGTGATGAAAAATACAGCTGGTTTCTTTCTTAGCTGTATCTGGAATTATATCCTATTACTGGTTTCTCAAAACTGGAGATTATGCTACGGAATTTATTCTACGTGTTATTGGCTACTTTGGTATTCTTCATTGCAATGGCATTATTCCCACTTATAGCGGTGGGATATATCCTGCTATTGGGCTATGCCATTGTTAAAGGATAGCTTAGTATGGAGGACATCTATATAATAAGGTATAGGTGTCCTCTTACTGTTAATGGGAGAAATGTTCACTTCTTTACAAAGTGAATGTTTCTTTGATTATCAGCAAGTTGGATATTCCAGCTTAAAAATGATATTCACTTTTATTTATTTACATACAAAACTGAACATTATGAGTTTAAAATATTCAAGCACCACAGCAGATTATCTGCAATGGAGCGAAGCAATGAACTTGATAAGAAAACTGGCTAAAGATGGAAATTACAGAATTTCCATTCTTGTTGCTCTGGGCTGTTTCACTGGTCTAAGAATATCTGACATTCTGGCTTTACACTGGAAGCAGATACTAAATACCAGTGAATTTACAGTGATAGAGAAAAAGACAGATAAGGTAAGAACTATTAGGATAAACGCCCAACTTGGGCAGCACATTAAAGAGTGCTATGAACAGATAAAGCCTATAGGGATTAACGCACCTATTTTAGTGAGCCAGAAAGGGACTGTTTTCACTATCCAAAGAATCAATGTGATACTAAAAGAGGTGAAAAAGAAGTATAAATTAAAGGTCAAGAACTTTAGTTGTCATTCACTTAGAAAGACTTTTGGCAGGCAAGTTTATAACATGAATAGTGACAATTCAGAACTTGCCCTAGTAAAACTCATGGAACTGTTCAATCACAGTTCTGTAGCCATTACTAAAAGATACTTAGGTTTGAGGCAGGAAGAACTACTTAATACTTATGACTGCCTTAGCTTTTAACACACAAGTTTAGTTCTAATACAAACGCTTTTCGTATATTTGTGCCGTTCCAGTAATGGAATAACATATTTATTTAACGAAAGGCGTTTTGCATTATCCTTGTCTCTAAAGTTCGCCAAAATTTTACACTACGAGGATATGCACAACGCCCATACTTGGCTATATACCTGCTTTCTGGCAGTATATCATAGTCTAGGTGTGGGCAACTTGTGTGTATTTGTAGTGTGGGTGTTTGGCGATACCTAGAGACAGATATGCTGATAGTTCCCACACCTTTCTTGTATGTAGAAATTGCATCTTTGGGAACTGGATGTACAATTAAATGCAAGAATTATGAAACACATATCATTACAGTTGTCCCCAACCTTGTTTGTACTTTGCATGGCAGGTAAAATGTTAAATCCTTTACAAATTCATAGATTAGGCATTTTTATCTAAAAATCTTTGTGCAGGAATGTAATTTAATTAATATCTTTGAAAGCAAATAAGAAGGCATTGCATTAGCCTTTTTCATAGAGGCTATTTCAGTCCTCCAGTGTCTTGAATACTATGTGAAACAACTTCTGAAAGGGGACAAGGAAGTAGAAATTTACATTTAGAGGGAAGAGGTTATTTAACTAATCTGTAAATGAGAATTCTATACTAAAGTAGAAATATAATTTATCTAATGAATATATAGTTATATGGCACCAACTTTTCGTTTAAGTCCAGAAAGCCTGCAAATGATTGAGAATATCTGTAATGGCTTTAGAAGATTTGAGAATTATCATATTGTAACAACTGATGATAATTGGAGTACTGGAACATTTCATGTTGATGTTTATCACATGGGACGCTTTTGTTCTAAATATATGTTTTGTCCCACTCTGAATGGTAAAATTGGTTCAATAGCCATATATGGCGTTGGACTACCTGACCATCTAAAAAAAATACAAGCATCTATGAACTGTTTTGGTTTAAGTGTTGCAGAAGTTTCCATAGACAAAGAAGGAATGTCTCCTTATGTGGATGTAGTGCTAGCTCCTTATTAAAGTGTGTATACCTATAATATGATAAATTTTTATTCCTTTCTAATATTTTGATTTGCAGATTGTAATATTCAATTTGTATATTATGGATTAATATTAGTAATGATTGGGTAAAGCTAAGTGATTTTAAACAAATGTAAGTATAAATCTTTATTTTTAATACAATGACAGACTTTTATAAGAATTTAATGAACAGTATCAATTCTGAAAAGGAAAGAAACGCCAAAATGATGGGAGCGTTAAGAATTGAGGATAAAGCTGCAATTTTACAGCTTGTATGCCAATTGATTATTTCTGCGGATGGCGGTATGATAGAAGAAAGGGACGATTGTGTGGTAGATTATGTTCTGAAAGAGTTAGGATATGATACAAACACTAGCTCTGGGGCAACGGACGGCAATTTATTATGGAATCGTGCTACTGAATTCAACCCATTTGAAGCATTCCAGATAGTATCAGAACTTGATAGGGATGTGAAAAATATGGTTAAGACCATATTACTGCAAATTTGTAAAATGGGAGGCAATTTTGTAAATAGAGTGGATATTGCCCAACAGATATTTCAAAGAACAAATATTGAATATTATCCAGTAAACTTGACATTATGATAACACGGGCAGAAGCTCAACAAATAACCGTTTCTTCTTATAATGACTTATGTAATAGGCATGGAGGAACGGTTAGAGGAAATGATACTATCTCTGATATAGTGAATGTTGGATGTCACTACCTCTTGTCCCATTACAAGGATATTGTACAAACTGCTGATAAAGACGAAGTATATGACTTGGTTCCTCTGAACTATAAATATATGGCAGAAGCAAAAATTATAGCAGGGGCAATGAAACAATGGTTGCCAGATTTATTGACTCAACAACATATTGATGGTATTGCTTCCATGATTATCCTCAATATAGGTTGGTCTGGAATGTGGAATTTTTTATGCGATTATTTTAAGCAAGAGCATGATAGAGTAATATGAAAACATTCTTACTGGACAGCTTTAACAGATATAAAAGATTTAGTGAGGAATTGGATGTTAGGACTATATTGTGTAATAAGCCTTGGCTGATATTCAATGATTGTGGGGACAAGGAATTATATGTTTTTCAAGAAGACGGTTCTCTCATTGCATCAGTAAATGGTAATGTTACCAATGCTAAATGGCAATATATACCTGCCAATAAATCTCTTGTTGTTTCTTTCAAGGAACAATCATATATGTTTCATCCTTCGTTTATTAATAACGTCATATTCGCTTTACAGCAAGATGGCACAGAAAGGTTTGCCTTTATGATAAGTGAAGAGCAAAGTGAATCTTTTTATCCTAAATCTCTTAAAGAGCTGAATAACTATTTTGAAGGAATAGAACGTAAAAGAAACGAAGCGAAAGAACAAGAGAAAAGATGGCTGATTGAACAGCAACAGAAAGAGCAGCAACGAATAGAGGAAGAGAATAAAAGACAGCAACAATATCGTATAGAGCAGGAAAGACAACGACAAGAGGAAGCTAGAAGAGCAGAGGAGGAGCGAAGAAGAGAAGAAGAAAAACTTGCAGAAATCAAGAAAGAGAATGATATATTAAAACAATACAAATTATTTTTGGCTGCAAAAGTTTTAGGCTATAATTTAATAGGAATTATAACTGTAACACTCACAATTTTAACATATAATAGCGCCACTGACGGGGTTTGGGTTATTGTTCCTCTTATAGTTTTCTGTATATCATATTATCTTCATAAAGCAATTATTTCATGGCTACGGAGAAGAATAATATCTAATCATTTACAAACTAAAAAGAAGAAAAAAGAAAAGGAAGATAGAAAGAGAGAAGAAGAATGGGGAAGGTATATAAAGCAGAGAGACCAAAGAGATTTTGAACAAATTGAAAAGCATAGAATGGAAAGAGAAAGACAAGAAAAAAGAATGAGAAGAAAAAATTATAAAATTACGAGGTGGCTTAATAAAATGCTTTTGAAGTGATTGAATTAAATGAGGTGAAATCAACAATTAGAATCACTTTAAGACTTGTTTGGAATAACATACCCGTCTATAAAATCATTTTAATAAATGGAGAATGAAAATATTTAGAATATTAATAGTATTGATGGCATTGGTTTCTGGATTTTATGCTTGTGTAAATAAAGAAAACGAAACTAGAGATAATGCCATTGACAGTACATTACAAACTAATGCCACTGCCATACTGGAAAGCAAGTTGTCTGAACTTAATGCCCAATCTGGGCAGGTAATTGTTATGGAAGTCCAGACTGGGCAAATAAAGGCTCTGGTTGGACTTGAAAGGAAAGACAGTGCAGACTACCAACCATGCGAGAACTTCTCTGTACAACAGCCTACTGGCTTGATGCAGGGTGTCTCGCTATTGGCTGCACTGGAAACAGGAAAGGTGAAAATGAGTGATAGGGTGAATGTTGGCAATGGCATTTATGTCTGTAAGGGAGATACTGTTTTCGACCATAACTGGCATAGAGGCGGCTATGGTGAAATTACGGTAAAGCAAGGACTGGCTAGTGGTTCAAACATTGCTACAGTCAAGACTATGGAGAATGCTTTTGGTAACAATGCACAAGCATACTTTGATGTATTGTCAAAAATGAGCTATGGCAAGCCAGACAGTATCAATGGCATTCTGCAACCTTATAGGATTACAGAAAGAAATATCACTTGGGACTGCATAGGATATGGACAGTCTGTTTCTCCTATTCAAGTCCTTACATTCTACAATGCTATCGCCAACAATGGGAAAATGGTGCAGCCTCAACTATACAAGGACAGTGTAGTGGTTATCAATCCCCAGATAGCAGATAAGGCTAATATCGACAGCTTGAAACTGGCACTGGCATATAATGTTACAGACGGACTGGGGCAACCTGCCAAGTCAGATAAGACTACCGTAGCAGGAAAACAAGGCACTATCATAGTCTCTACAGATGATGGCAATACAATGTATGCAGTGGAGTTCTGCGGCTACTTTCCTATTGACAATCCCAAGTATAGTATTATTGTTTCCATTAACAAGACTGGTTTGCCTGCTAGTGGTGGGTTGATGGCAGGTGATGTGTTTAGGCAAATAGTTGATTGCATGATTTATAGACATTTAGAAATAAATTAACACGTTTGGGTTATATTCAAATGGTTTCATAAGAAGAAAGGACAAGTCCTTAAAAGTGAAAAGCCATATAGCATTATTAAATGTGGCATTACCCTTGCATACATAGAAGAACTAAAAGCAAACGAGATATTTGTGTTTGGAAGTAACCTGCAAGGCATACATGGTGGCGGTGCGGCACGAATAGCAAGAGAATGTTTTGGTGCTATCATGGGGCAAGGAGTAGGGCTACAAGGACAGTCTTATGCCATACCTACTATGCAAGGTGGAGTGAAAACAATAAAACCGTATGTTGATGAATTTATAAAATTTGCTCAAATTCATACAGAATTTCATTTTTTGGTAACAAGGATTGGCTGTGGCATTGCAGGCTTTAGGGATGAAGACATTGCACCGTTGTTTGAGAATGCCATAAATCTATCTAATATAAGTTTGCCAAAAGAATTTGTAGACATTATTACATTTTGATTATTTTTTAAGTGTAGGTGATATATGTTGGCAGTAGTTGATTATATAAATCTTTAATAGCTTTTGCGATGAAAATTATATTTCTGGATTTTGACGGTGTAATGGATACCGCTTATTACGATATGGTTCTTGTTAGTAAAGGCTTGCAAGAGGTTGATGAGTATGGTGTATTATTTGACCCTGCATGTGTTAGGAACTTAGAAACTATAATTAGAAAAACAAAAGCGGATATTGTTGTAACTTCTTCTTGGAAATACCTAATGTCTTATGAAGAGTTTTTAGAAATGTGGAATGCAAGAAATCTACCAGGCTTTATAACAGATACCACACCCAATATTAGTAATCACCGTGGGGATGAGATAGACGCATGGATTAGAGAATGCAAAACAGAATGTGAGTATGTCATTATTGACGACCTTGATGCAAATAATTTCAATGAGCATCATTTACCGCATCTGATAACGGTCAATCCTTATAATGGATTAGACGAAATTGCAGTGAAACAAGCTATTGAGATATTAGGTATGGATGTTAGCTAAATAATAGAGTGTTGAAGTGACAACATTTGATTTTACCGTATGGCTTAAATGTGAGAATGGAGGTAAATTATGAACATTAAAAGAGTAAATGGAACTGTGTGCCACCAAAAAACAATACTCATACTATATATTAATTTAGTTATCTGATAATTGATACATTTTTTCATATAAAATGGCATAAGTGGAATTATGAAACGTGAATTTAAAAGCGGTGAAGTAGTATTGGAAGTATATGATGCGTCTCTTAGAATTGTAATGGACCATTTACTTCCACCATACGAAGAGAATGGAGAATGTAGCTATACTATTAATATAGCAGGTAACGAGAACTTTGGAGGGGGATTTCCACGTAAGTATGTGGAGAAGCAAGTAGATGAATATCTAGATACAATAAGAGAGTTCATTATAGAAGGATTAATTAGTAAAGGTAATCTTAAATGAATTAATATGGATAATGAAACAAAGACAGCAAGTGAGATATGGGATATTATGGAGGAATTAGGAATTGCAGTAGACAAATCTTTCATTGAGCCCTGCGATTTAACTCCACCCACTTTAGAGGAACTATGTAGGATGTTTGGAGTTAACAGCTTAGAAGAACTTAGAAACATGCCTCCTAGTCCAATGGCTTTTTGATATTAATAAGAAGAATTATGATAAGAATGACAAGTAATGATTATTATGACTTCTTGGAGAAGGTTTTAGAGAGATACGAAGCAGGAGAGCTATCAGAGGAGGAAGCAAGACAAATGATAAACGATGTTGATGTCAGTGACTACAAAGCAGACCCACGTCCAATAGCTGACATTCCTGCCGAATGGTCTACAATAATAGCAACGCCAATTATAGCTAATAAAACTAATGATTATGTTACTAAAGACACTAAACAAGTTAATAGAGGAGAATAACATAGACCCAGAAGAGTTTGCTAAAGACCCTTATGGTGTTATTGATAGATTAGAAGATGAAGGGTTAAAGTGGCTATTATTAATGGCAATGGAGATACAGGATTAATAACTACAAATCTAAAAAAAATAATGGGAGGAACAAATAATGATAATGACAAATGAAGAGTACAGCGATTTTAGTAGAAATCTGTTTGATAAGTTTGAGGCAGGGGAAATGACAGCAGAGGAAGTATACGCAGAATTAAATAAGGTAGAAGGCGTTGTATTCTCTGGTCCGCCCAGACGTAACTTGCCAGAGAAGACTATTGAGGAGATTGAAGAAATAAAACGAGAATTCAACATTAAATGAATTGATATGGATAATGAATTATCAGAACCAATTTATGAGAATTACGATGAGGACTTACAAGCCTTTAATGGGACTGGTGTTATACTTACTAGTGAAGAGATAAAAGAATTGTTTAATTGTAAAGGAGAATGGGAAGTTACAGATGGAGTTACAGATATGAGCTTTTAGTTATTAATATATTCATCCATAGGAGGGACAACTTATGGATTTAATAGAAGAAATGTGGATAAGCAAACCACAAAGAAGAATAACTAAATTATCTGATTTATCAGACGGAGTTATAGCAAGAATAAAGTTTTATAATGCTAATAAGGAATATACAGTGAATAGCTTTAAGTTAATGTTTGAAGATTATAAGAAATCTATCTATTGTTGTCAAGACTTTATAAAATTATGCCAAATCATTAACGATTATGACTACATCGTAAACTATATTAATCAATCTCATTTTAAGAATGAATTGGATATATTTACCCCAGAATTTGATAAAAAACGTACTCACCATATGACATCTTATAGGTCAAATGAAGATGTATTACAAGTAAGAGTAATTTCCAATGAAGGAGATATAAAGAGCTATGATATGTCTGCAATAGGAATTACATTTAAAGATATATTTCACATTATAGATAAAGAACGTAATAACTATAAACCTTAAATGAATTAATATGACTAATGAACTAATGCCAAATAAACAACCGGAGTGCTTCACTCCCAATGCTCCAATTAAATACGCAACGGCAGGAGGAAGAGGAGTAATGATAGGTTGCGGAATTATGACAGCCTTATATGTCATAGGTGTAATTATAGGGCTATGCTTGGGATATAGTTGGAGTAGCCTTTTTCTACCTTTCCTGCCATTTATCATCATAGGTGTTATGGTGGAATTTCCATGCTGTATATGGAAAGGCTTTAAGAAGTTCTACAATCTGGGATATGATAAGGAATGTAGAATATAGCAAAGTAAAAACAAGACAAATGTAAGGTAGTAAGTGAAATTTCATTTACTGCCTTATTTTTTATAATACAGTGAACTGGAATATTGGATAAATTTGTTTCTTTGCAGCCATTGATTTTAAAAGATAATACCATGAATGAATATGTAGATTTTTATATGCAGAGATGCTTGCAGGTAGCCACAAGCATAGATGACAAAAGCAAACATATTATATTGAACAATATCAAGGCTATAAATTATGAGGAAGCTGTAAAACTCGCTGAAACCATAATCATAGATGATAACAAACGAAAATTATTGCTAAGTGAAGAAGTCTTTGTTAACGATAGTACTTTAGCTCAATATTTAGAAAGAGAGGAACTGGATGCGTTAAAATTATGGAGATTATCCGTATTGCTGTACGCTATGATAATGGGATGTAATGTTGCTGAACTATCCATATCTATAGCAGACCAATATTTAGACTTGTTCAACCACCTAAACGATGGCATGAAGGTTGCAAGTATTAGTATTGAAGTAGTGAGTAGGTTGCCAACAGAAACGAAGAAAGGTAAATCGCCAGTTAAAACCAAAAAGTTTACTATCTCTAGTCAACTACTGATTAATAAAATAAAACAAGCTTATTTAGAACTGCAAGATGATATTGTAACAGTAGATAACTTGAAGCATTATACAATTGAGAGGATTACCACAATGAATGAAATAGCAAACAAAAGAATCTTGAATTATTATTTTGCACAAGAATTGAAAGCCTTCTTGAGCAAATACAAAGGTGGAAAAATGTCCTCAAACAGAAAGAAGCTTGTTTTATACATCCTATACTTGTTTGGTCGTTTTAAGAACAATGTTCCAATAAATACAGATAATTATAGAGCATTAATGCGCGACTATAATAAATCCCCAATAAAACTTTCTCTATTCACAGTAAACGGGCAGTCGTTCCCCTTAATCTTACTGCCTAATCCAGAAATTGAAAAAATAAGGTCTAAATATAGAAAGTTCATAGAGGAAATGTGAAATTTCGAGATAATCTGATTCTTCACGAAAAGTAATTTATGGCTCCTTATCTTTGCCACCATAAAAACATGGTGAGCTAGATACCAAAATAAATCCCAAGGGCATGGGTACCATAAAATGACAGAAGAATTAGCACTTCAAGTTTTAACGCTAGCAGTGCTAGCAAGTAAAGGAATCAAGATAGCTAGGCTATCAGGTAATCGTAACTTTGACGAAAAGGTGGTTAAAGCCAAAATGAAGTCCATGAAGGCAAATGGAATGTTAGTTCCCGCTATCATAGTGGATGCAAAGAAAGTTATAGAAGCCGGATTGGAGATTGTAGATTTTGAAACGGGAGAAATCATTAGCGGAGCTGATGCAGCCCGGTACGTTGTGTTAGTGGATGCAAACCACCGTTACAAAGGTCATCTAAATCTTCTGGAAGCTAACAAGGACTTAAAAGATGAAGAAAAGTACAAAGGTGAGTTCTATCTTATCTATGCTTTGAATGAAGAAATTGCAGTCTCGAGAATGTTTTCAGAAATTAACATTTGTACAAATCCTTGGAAGGGAGGCGACTTTCCTAAGGGGGCTAAAATGGCGTGCAAAGAGAAACTTCCGCTACTTGATTTTATCGTGAAGCTTACTGAACAAGGTTATCCATTACCAACTGCCTCAAAATGGGGAACGTTTAAAGCGAGTATTACTAAAGAGATAATGGCAGATGCAATGGCAGGTAAGATAAGTGATAAATTACGGAAAACTAATGGATTGGAAAGAGGTGAGAAATTATTAAAAGCAGCAGAAGAACACCTCTCTAAAGAGGTTCTCAAAAGTCGAACTCTCGTTGATTGGGTTATCAATAAATACGATGAAGCAGGCGATGAACAAAAAGTTAGTGTGATTGACAATCTGGTTGACTTCTTTTCAAGTTTGAGCAAAGAGAAAGCAGAGCAGATAGAGAAAGCCAAAGGACAACGAGGTGGCGATACCAAAGAGACCATTATAAATCGTCTTCTTAACAAATTCTACGAGCAGTTCACACAATCTCAAAGAACTTCTACTGATGAGTAAAATTAAAAGCCGGTTATCGAGATGATAGCTGGCTTTTTTGTTTATTGTACTTATAACTTTTTCTATCCCTAATAGTAGTTTATTCAATTTTATAAGTTATTTTTGTACAATTCTAGATGGGGTGTTTTAAGCCAAATATTTAATAATATCTCTGTAATTGCTTGTAAAACAGTATATGTTAGAAATGTCATACATGTTACAGAAATGTTACAAATGTTTTGGAATAGAATGGTATTGTGCTAAGAGCGATTGCTCTTATTCTCCCAATAATCATTAATGTTAAGCATTTAAGAGTAACAATATAAGTATAATAGAAGAGTGGATGCTTTTGTGTTTCGTATTTGGTTATTTCTATGTTAAGCAGCCAAATTACTAGTTAATTGTTTGCAGATGTCGAGAATTCTTGCGAATATTGCATACAAGTTGTGTGTAGAATTGATTGTAATTAGAACTTTGATATTAAAAATCAAAGATGTATGTAACTTTTTTAATTCATTTATTAAATAAATGAATTCTACCAACGAGTATAGAAATATGAAAAACCATTTTTGTTTAAACCTATTCTTCTTACTATATTTGTTTTTTTGTGCTGGATGCAAGCAGCATATCTCAGATAGTGCTGCTAAGGCAAATGAGGCATTGTTTACTCAATTAGATAGTCTGATAGATAATTCTGATAAACTTATTTTGCAGAAAGAGGAGCGAATAGAGGCGTTGAAGCATTCACTAAGACAATCTAAGGCATTTGAGAAACAGTATGAACTTAATCAGGCTATTTATCAAGAATATCGCGTGTATGATGCAGATTCGGCTATGAAGTATACTACACAAAGCCTTGATTTAGCACGACAATATCATGATAAGAATCGTGAGATTGAATCTTTATTAGGTATTGGTTTTGTTTATACGGCTAATGGCTTGCTTAGTCAAGCCTCTGAAGTAATGCATTCACTCTGTTCTTCCAGTATGCCTCGCTACTTACGTTCGCGTTATTATGGTCAGATGCGTACTCTCTGCTCGCGGTTGCAACTCTATTCATTAGGTGATGATGCATTACATGAGCATTATGGTCAACTTTATGCGTTATATTCAGATTCAGTATTGCAGACGGCCACTCCTGACGAGCCACGCTACCTTTATAGCCGTGTGTGGAAATATCAAGATGTTCCCGGTGCACAACGTATTGCCATTAGGGATGAGTTGGAAAAGGAAAAACAACGTCTTCTACCTAATAGTCGTAATTATTCTATTTTAGCTTATAACTTGGCTCTACTTTATGAAAAAGAACACAACCATACCAAGTGGCTGGAAAATATGATTCTCTCAGGTATTGCTGATGTATATGCTGTGAATCGTGATATTGGTTCGTTGTATGCATTGGCTTCCTATTTATATGAACAAGGTCAGTTGGACCGAGCCTATCGTTATAGTACTTATTGTTCTGATATCGGTATAACTTTTAAGAGCCGTGTACGACTGCTTCATCAGCAGAAGTTGCAGAGAAGGATACATCAAAGCTACATTGAACGTGATCATATGCAACAGAAGCAGCTAAAGCTATTCCTTTTATTTATTAGTTTTCTCACTATTGTATTGCTGATAGCTCTTTTCTTTTTGAGAAGGCAAACAAGAAGACGTAGGAAAGCTTTGGTTGAGCTACATGTGGCCAATGGTAGATTGAAGAGTCTTAATAGTGAACTGCAAAAGCTCAATTTGGTTCTACGTGACACAAATTATATTAAGGAGGAGTATATTGGTCAGGTATTCAAACTTTGTTCATCCTATATTTGCCGTATGGAGGAGTATCGTAAAAGGTTAAACCGTAAATTAAAGGCTGGGCAACTTGAAGATTTAAAGAAGATGATTAGTTCTACTTCTACCATGAGCGATGAAATGAAGGATTTTTATGAGAAATTTGATTCCATTATTCTACATTTATACCCTGATTTTGTAGAGCACTTCAATAGTTTGCTACGTCCCGAAGAACATATTGAAGTGAAGTCTGGGCGGCTTAATACAGAACTTCGTATTCATGCTTTGATACGAATGGGGGTAACGGATAGTGAGAAGATTGCAGAATTTTTGCACTGTTCACTGCAAACCGTATATAATAATCGTTCTATAACTTTAAATAAATCTTCGCTCAGTAAGGAGGAATTTCTTCGAGCTGTGAAAGAGGTTTGTAAAAAGTAATTTGAAGACTGAGCGTTTCTCTCATTTTTTACCCACATGTATATAGATAATTGCCATTCAATAGCTTAATACTATCGAATGGCAATTATCTATATACATGTTTTTGATTACCGATTTAATTTAAATCACTACTGAAAATCTATTGAGTCTGTCTGTAATTGAAAGATAATCAGTAATATATAACTTTGTGAATTTACCAAATCCTCTACCAGTGAATATAATCGGTTGTTACATTGTCTAATTTTGCTCTCGAGATTTTTTACACACAAGTTCCTATTAACTTAAAAATGTAATTTATGAAAACCAGACAAAAATCGAGAGACGCAAGTGGTATTTTGCTTGTCTGTCTTATGTGGATGCTGTCACTTTCAAGCTCACTTCATGCACAGACATGGAATATTAACGGAAATGTGACAGATGAACAAGGAGAACCGATAATCGGTGCCAATGTAGTGATACAAGGTACGGGTACGGGCACCATTACCGATGTAGAAGGAAACTTTAAACTCGCTTCAGTGACTAAGGGGGCGGTAATGGAGATAAGTTTCATTGGGTATATATCCAAGACATTGCAGGTGAAAGACGCATCATCGTTAAAGATTGTACTGAAAGAAGATAACCAGGCACTGGATGAGGTGGTAGTAGTAGGTTATGGTGTACAGCGCAAAAGTGATCTTACAGGTTCGGTTGCTTCAGTTAACTCGGATGTACTTGAAAGTCGCCCACAAGCTAATTTGATTCAATCTTTGCAAGGAGCAGTTCCAGGATTGAATATTAGTGTGACGGGTAGTAATGCTGAAGGTTCGTCTACTACTACACGTATTCGTGGTAACAACTCCATTACGGCCGATAATAAACCTCTTGTTATTCTTGATGGAATACCTTTTGATGGTCCATGGTCGGAAATCAATCCCAATGATGTAGAGAGTATAGAAGTATTGAAGGATGCCTCTTCAGCAGCCATTTATGGTGCTCGCGGTTCTAACGGTGTAATCCTTATTACTTCTAAGCGCGGTAAGAAAGACAGATTGACGGTATCATACGATACTTATGTTACTATTGACCAGCCTATCAATTTACCTCGTATGATGAATGGCAAAGAATTCTATAAGTATAAATCTGAAGCTTTCAAGGCTACCAATACTACTCCTCCTACAGAAGAGAATCCTGAACCTTGGTTAGATAACTTTACTCCTACTGAATTAGCTATGTATGCTGCCGGTCAGAGTACTGATTGGATGAAGTTGGCAACACAGACCGGTATAAAACAACAGCATAACCTTTCTTTCCGTGGTGGAGCTAACAAAACCAGCTATTTCATTTCATTGAACTATACGGATGTGGAAGGAACTGCGGTAGGCAATGAGTTCAAGCGTTATAATGTACGTTTCAATCTTGATCAGGAGTTTAATAGTTGGTTGAAATTTTCTACTACTACACAGTTAGGTCGCTACGATCGTAGTGGTAGCAGTGCTTCTTTTTGGCGGGCTATAAAACAAGTTCCGTTGGGACGTGCTTATAACGAGGATGGTTCACTTACACTTTCTGCTACTGAGGACTCCTCTTCAGCTTTCAGCATTAATCCGTTGGGATCTCTTAATAATAAGACAAAAGATATCCGTGCAAAGGTTATCACTAATAATGTGCTTGAGGTAAAGTTTCCCTTTATTAAAGGGCTGAGCTATAAATTGAATACAGGCTTCACTTACCAAAACAGCTCCTATAAGAATTATCAAGGTTTGGATACCTACGAAGGAGCTAGTGCTAATGGCGTATTGAATACTGATGACTGGCATTCAGAAGAATGGATTTTGGAGAATATTATTTCTTATCAACGTGAATTTGGCAAACATCGTATATTTTTCACAGGATTATATTCTGCTCAAAGCAAGGAATATGAACAGAATACAATGGAAGGTAAGAATTTTCCCAATGATGTGATGTATTATTACCAGATTTCTAAAGCTGCCACAATGTCTGGTAATTCCAATTATTATAAAGAAAATCATATTTCACAAATGGGGCGTTTGAATTATACTTATGATGATCGTTACTTGTTGACTCTTACTGCTCGTCGTGATGGTTACTCCGCTTTTGGTGAAAGTTCTAAATTCGGCGTTTTTCCTTCAGCCGCTATTGGATGGAATATTTCCAATGAATCTTTTTTTAAAGACAAGCCTATAAGTGAAACCATTAGCAATCTGAAATATCGCTTGTCATGGGGTAAAAATGGCAATGAGGCTATCAGTGCTTATAGTACACTACCTAATCTTTCAACTTACAATTATCTGAATGATGATCATACTGCACAGTTTGGTTTCTATCCGTCGAAGTTAGCTTCGCCCGGTTTAGGTTGGGAAACTACTACATCTATTAATACTGGCTTTGATATTGCACTTTGGAATGGACGTATTCAGAGTTCATTTGATATTTATTGGTCTAAAACCAAAGATTTGCTGCTTTCCCGTTCTATTCCTACCATTAATGGTACTGGCTCTATTACTGAGAATCGTGGACAGACCCGTAATCGTGGTTTTGAATTCCAGATAACTTCTAATAACATTACACATAAGAGTTTTAGCTGGAGCACCTCTTTCAACCTCTCACACTATCGTTCGGAGATTGTAGATGTTGGTTTGTATGATGCTAATGGAAAGCCGGTTGATGATGTGGCTTCCAAGTGGTTTATTGGTGAACCTATCAATGTGAACTATGATTATAAAATTATCGGTGTATGGCAGATTGCTGATCCGTCTAACCCGACAGGGCAGCAAGATCCTAACTATCGTAATTCGTATCCTGGATATGTGAAATACCTTGATGTAGATGGTAACGATATTACAACGGCTGATAAGACTATTATAGGGTCGGCTATTCCTAAAGTAAATATGAGTTTGATGAACACTTTTGAGTACAAAAACTTCACTCTGAGTGTGTTCTTAACGGCTCAGTTAGGACAAACCCATCTGAATGCCTTGTATGATACAAGCCATAATTCATATCGCCAGAACCGCTTTTTGGTGGATTTTTGGACTCCAGAGAATCCTACGAATAGCTATCCGAAAAATAGTTTGAATAGTGATGTGAATCCAGAGGGAGCCAGTTTCTATGAAAAGACAGATTTCTTACGTATTTCCGACGTTACATTGGGTTATAATTTCCCACAACAATGGTTGCGTCGTACTTTCATCAAACGGCTCAATCTTTACATGAACATTAAGAATTTGGCTACAATAACTGGCTGGACAGGTATGGATCCGGAATTTCTCAATGATCAATTGGCTGCTCCTCCAGTACGTTCGTTCACTTTTGGACTAAAGTTAGATATTTGATGAGAGTAATATATCATAAAAAGCTAAAATGAAATTGCACATATGAAAAAAATAACATATTTCAATGTCTTAGTGTTTACAGTATTATTGCTCACTATGGGCGGCTGTAATGAGGATAAGTTTCTTAAGGAAGATCCTCGTGATGCACTTTATCCTGAAAATTTACTTGTAGATTACAATGGATTTAAATCGATGATAACGCCTCTTTATGGTCTTATGCGTGCAGAGTATCGCCGTGCTGATGCAATGGGAGGAAGTATTGCGCTCTGTCTGCATTCTGCCTGGGGTGGAGGGGTAGATAATTCATGGGCCAATAATAGTCATGCGGAAATGAAGTTCCTCTACAATCCCAAAGAGATAACTTACACTGATCTTGCTATTTGGAATAATATTTTCCAGTGGGGATATCGTATCATCAACACTGCCAATATGGTTATCTCAAGAGCTGACAATGATGGCATTAACTGGGGAAGTGGTGCTGATGCTGAAAATCGTAAAAATGAGGTGTTGGCCGAAGCTCGCTTTTTCCGTGCTTGGGCTTACCGTCACCTTACCTATTCATTTGGTGCAGTGCCCCTTTCAACACAAGAAATTACAGGATTGAATTATCGTGATGATTGGGACCGTGCTTCCTTGAGTAGTATTCGCGAAGTGATGGCAGAAGATTTCCAGTTTGCAGTCGATAACCTTCCTTTGCGTACTTCTAATAATAGTAAAGTCTCTGGTGCTGTGGCACGTCACTATTTGGGTGAACTTTATTTGGCAGAAGGTAATGCTGAAAAAGCAGTTTCAGTACTGAAACCATTAGTGGAAAGTGGAGAATATTCCCTTATAAATCAACGCTTTGGTAGTAATGCTTCCAATGATGGATGTCCTTTTATTGACGTATTTTATACTCCTATGTATGCTGATGGAAATACGGAGGTGTTACTGGCTTTCATTAACACAGAAGAGGAGAATAGTGCCTATGGTACTGCAAATGTCTATATGACTACAACTTATAAGAACTATTATGCTAATGATGGCGATTGTAAAAAGACAAACCAGCATAATCCGGACTATATCAATAACGGTGGTGAAGGTTCATTTGCACAAGTCTTTTGGCAAGCTAATGGTGGTAAGGGAGCCGGACGTGTAGTTCCTTCCAGAGGAGCACTTCGTTTGTACAATTATAAAGGAATGGGAGAACAAGATGACCGTGTATCTGCCAATGCTATCGTATGGAGTATTAATGATGTAGATGCTGCCGGCAATGTAACCAAGGTATTTGATTTAGGTGGTACTGCACTTATTGATACTACGGTTAATGCAGCCATGCTAACTTCTACTTCCATTAAAAAATATGATTGGCCTACTACTCGTAAATGGGATTATACTCCACCTATTTTGGCTAATGCAGCTAATGATGGACACTATGCGGACATTGTTTATTTACGTTTGGCAGATACATATTTACTTTATGCAGAGGCTCTTTACAAGAGTAATCAAGTAGGCGAGGCCATTAAATGGATAAATAAAGTACGTAATCGTTCCAATGCTGTAAGTATTACTGAAGATGATCTTAGAATCGGTGGTATGGATTTCATTCTTGATGAACGCAGCCGTGAACTGCTTACGGAGGAAGAACGTCGTCATACATTGGTACGTGTTTGCCAAGAAAATGGTGGTGACGAACGTGATACCAATAACTATTTCAAACGTCGCATGCGTGAACTCAATGAGATAGCTGGTATTGCAGGACGTGGTATGGATGAATATGAGACTCCTGTCCTTTTCCCGCTGCCGCAATCATTCATTGATGCCAATACTGGTAATCCTTTGGAAAATAATCCGGGGTATTGATAGATAATAGTCAGATATAAATACCGCATATAAACGGCTTTGTATATATCGGTGTTTATATCTGATTTAGATTCATATATTCAAAAGAAAACAAAAACTTAATATCTTGATACATCATGTCCGAATTGGCTTTCATTTTTAGTCTTCTTATGGTAGGGATTACAGCGGTAGGTCTTTATCGTAAGCTCAATCCTCAAGGTCTTTTGATGCTTTCCGGTTTATTAATGCTTACAGCTGCTTTTTTCATGCAAGTGCATTCGGTAGTACCTAGTGAAGCTACGGGAATGGTGGTGTTTGATTTGGTAAGGATGATAGAGGAAGTTTTTCTTTCTAATTTGGCGCGTGCAGGGTTTATGATAATGACAATTGGCGGTTATGTAGCTTTCATGAATAACATAAAGGCTACTAATGCATTGGTCTATATTTCCATGAAGCCATTAGGTCTTTTTCGACGTTATCCTTATTTGGCGGCTACTATAGTTATTCCTATTGGACAATTACTTTTTATTACTACTCCTTCAGCTGCCGGATTAGGATTGTTGCTTGTGGCTTCGGTTTATCCTGTTTTAATTAGTTTGGGAGTAAGCCAACTTACAGCATTGTCAGTCATTGCCGCTGCTACTCTATTTGATCAGGGACCGGGGTCGGCAAATACTGCTATGGCTGCCGAATTGATAGGACAATCCAATGTGGAATATTTCATCACTCATCAACTTACTTTAGTAATTCCTACTTCCTTGGTTGTAATGGTACTCTTCTATTTCAATAACCGTTATTTTGATAAAAAAGATGCAAAGAAACAGCAGGATGGCATATTGCAGGTGTCAAATGTGACTGCAACCTCATTAGTAGAAAAACCGGATGTTCCATTGGCTTTTGCGCTACTCCCGGTATTACCTTTGGCTCTTCTCATTTTCTTTTCACCTTTTGTGGGACTGTTTCAGCCTACTGTAACATTGGGTACCACTACTGCTATGCTTTTTTCTCTGTTCTTATCATTGGTATTTGTGTTGTTTCATACTCGTAGTGTGCGTACTACTTTTAACGTTTTTGCAAGTTTTTGGAAAGGCATGGGAAATGTGTTTACTTCAGTTGTAACATTGATTGTAGCTTCAGAAGTTTTCTCTAAAGGACTGATTGGTTTGGGATTTATTGATTCATTGGTGGGTTATTCCTCTCATATCGGACTTTCGGGATTAGCTATTGCCGCAATCTTTACTCTCATTATTTTTGGAGCTGCCATGCTGATGGGAAGTGGCAATGCAGCCTTTTTTTCATTTGGTCCTTTATTGCCGGGTATAGCCACTCAGCTTGGTTTGCCGGTTTTTTCATTGATACTTCCTTTGCAGTTGGCGGCAAGCATGGGACGTGCCGCATCTCCTATTGCCGGAGTCATTGTTGCCATTGCCGGGGTAGCCGGTGTGTCATCAGTGGAGTTGGCAAGGCGTAATACATTTCCTTTAATAGGAGGAATTGTTTTCTTGATACTTTATCATCTTATCACTTTCTAAAATTAATCGACAGCTATGTTTACATTGATAAAGAATGCAAATTTATATGCTCCTGCCTATCTTGGTAAAACAGACATTTTGCTATGCGGAGAAAAGATTGCGCATATTTCAAAGACAATTGAACTGAATGAATCATTTTGCCATACTATTGACGTGCAAGGTAAAATTGTTACTCCGGGATTTATAGATCAGCATGTACATATTACTGGTGGAGGAGGGCAACAAGGTTATGCCTCATTAGTCCCCGAGGTGACTATGAGCGAACTGGTGGCATGTGGTACTACTACTGTATTGGGTATGCTTGGTACTGATGGATTTGCCAAAGAACTTACTACGCTTTATGCCAAGGCCAAAGCTATTGACGATGACGGATTGTCGGCTTATATGCTGACAAGTTATTACGGATTGCCTACCAAAACATTGATGAATAGTGTGGCTGACGATCTTATCTTCATAGATAAAGTTATAGGCTGTAAGCTGGCGATGAGTGATGACCGTAGTCCGTTTCCGACAGAGCAAGAGATATTACGTATTATACATCAGGTACGTTTAGGGGGATTTACATCTGGTAAAGGAGGAATTCTCCACATTCATTTGGGAGCACTTCCGGAAGGTATTGAGCCCTTACTCAATATTGCCCGTCACTATCCTACACTGATATCTTATCTGTCTCCTACTCATCTGATACGTACTGAAGCTCTTTTTATGCAGGCTGTAGAATTTGGTAAATTAGGTGGAATGATTGATTTTTCGACTGGTGGCTCAAAGTTTGATACTCCCCATCGTTGTGTGATACGTGCATTGCGAGCTGGTGTCCCCCTTGATCGCATTACTTTTTCTAGTGATGGCCATGGTGGCGTACGCAGAGTGAATCCTGAAACTGGAGAAATAACTTATCGTCCTGCTCCTTTGAATTTAAATTTCAAGGAGGTAGTTGCATTAGTCAATGAGGAGGGGGTACCATTGGAACAGGCGATTACATTGATAACATCCAATCCGGCTCGTAATCTGAAACTGCGAGCTAAAGGTATTGTGGCACAAGGAGCAGATGCAGACTTGTGTTTTTTGGCGGAAGATTTGCAGCTTACAGATGTCATTGCCCGTGGTAAATTTGTAATGCAAGATGGTACAATAGTAAAGAAGGGAAGGTACGAATTATGAAGAAGCTGATTATATTTTATATTGGATTCCTCTGTATTTGTTTATCTGCAATAGCGAAACAGACTTTGGAAAGGCCAAGAGGTGAACATTTCTTCACTTATAGTCAATACCCTCCTTTTGCCGATCGCCCGGTAGATGTACATTATTATATACCTTCCCAGGGGGATATTAAACAAATGCCTATTGTATTTGTCTTTGAAGGAGGAGACCGCGGCTATCGTTATCTTTTGGACGGTTGGAAAGAAGAAGCGGAGAGAAAGGGTTTTATGCTTTTTATACCTCACTTTGATTTGAAATCTTATCCTTTGGCAGACTATCAGGAGGTGGGGGTGATGAATGCTGCCCATACAGTAGCTAATGCTCCCGAAAAAATTACACCAGTGTTGGTTGATAAACTATTTGAATATGTGCGTCAATTTACGGGAAGCATGCGCAAAGGATATATGATTTATGGTCATTCTGCTGGTGGGCAATTCGTACAGCGTTTCATGCTTTTTCACGATAGTCCTTATGTGGAAAAAGCTATTATAAGTTCTCCCGGTTGGTATACTTTTCCTGATTTGGCCCAGACATATCCTTATGGTACGGCTGGTATCCCCTATATTTCATCTGAACAGATAAAAAAATACTTGTCAAAACCTATCATACTACAGCTGGCTTTGGGAGATACGATACGTGAGTCTTTTCTACGCAAGACTCCTGAAGCTGAACGACAAGGACGAAACCGTATGGAGCGTGGGCGTAGTTTCTGGCTTTATATTCACCAGTTGGCTGCATCCCGTGGTTGGGAATGCCATTGGCGCAAGATAGAAGAGTGCGGCATCGGGCATGAGGCTGTCCCTATGGGGAAACAAGCTGTGCCATTATTGACGACAGATTCTTTACGGGTACTTTTTATAGGTAACAGCTATACTTTTTTTAATCGTTTGCCATGGCAAGTCCAATCGTTAGCATCCTCATGTGGAAAAAAAATATCAGTGCGCCAGGTTGCTAACCCTGGTTGGTACTTGAGACAGCATGCAGCCAATACGCAAACATTAGAGGCGATTCGTGAAGGAGGATGGGATTATATGGTGATGCAGGAACAGAGCAAGGCACCTACTCGTGAAAAGGAATGGGTAAAGAAGAATGTATTCCATCCTGCGGCGCAGTTAGATAGTTTACGCCGTCTTTATGCCCCAAAAGGAAAAAGTGTCTGTTATATGACATGGGGGCGTAATAATGATACTTATGAAGGAATGCAGCAGCAACTTACGGAAAACTATTTGGAAATGGCTGATGTCCTTGATGCTTATTGTGCTCCTGTGGGTGAGGCATGGAGACGTGTACGTAGAGAGTGTCCAAGTTTGCAGTTGTATAATTCTGATGGCAGCCATCCTAGTCCTGCAGGCAGTTATTTGGCGGCTTGTGTCTTTTATGCAATTTTTTTTGGTGAGCCTTTTAGCAGCGATTATTATGCAGGTCTACCGTCTGAAACGGCTCTTTATTTACAGAGGATAGCACAAGAAGTGGTATTAGCTAATCTTGTGTTATGGAATAGAAATCAGTCGAAGCAACCTGCCGGAGTAACTGCAAGTTTCTATCCTGACCCCAAATTTGACCGTGAGACACCTACTCTAAGTAAACCTTACGGTAGCGGATTGGCATCGGTTGATGAGATAAAGGACTATTTACAACAATTGGTTGTACGTTCTCCGGGTTTGGCATATATGGAGAATATTGGTGTTACCAAACAAGGACGTACCATTCCGGTACTTTATTTGGGTACTCCCGACAAGAAGAAGGTAAGGGTATGGATTCAAGCGGCACTGCATGGTAACGAGCCGGCAGGTGCTGAGGCTGTATGCATGCTTGTCCGTTACTTACTTTGTGAAAAAGAAGGACGTGAATTGCTGAATCATATAGCTGTGGCTTTGGTTCCTATAGCCAATGTTGATGGTTATGCCATTCAGCAACGTCGTTCGGCCGATGGTTACGATTTGAATCGCGATCAGAGCAAATTAGAGGATGCTGTCACTTTGCTGTTGAAGCAGTCCTATCAGCAATGGAATCCGGACGTAGCTCTTGATATTCATGAATATACACCTTTACGTCGTGAGTTTAACTTATTACGTGGAGTGCCGACAGCAAATGCTGCTGATGTACTTTTTTTACCTACAGGACATCTTAATGCGCCTTTAGCTTTACGTACGCTGTCTGAAGAACTTTTTCGTCGTGAGGCAGAGGTCGTTTTAAATAGTGCCGGTTATGCTTCCGGTTTCTACTTTACTCCTCGTGTGGCAGATGGTTCCCTTGTTCTTGTAAAAGGTGCCAAAAGTCCGCAGTCCAGTTCTACTTTTCAAGCATTGACGGGAGCTGTATCGCTTTTTGTCGAAATAAGAGGTATTGGATTGGGACCGGAGTGTTTTGCACGTCGTAGTGAGTGCGGTTTCTTGGTGGCACGGCAAACGTTGGTTACTGCTGCGCAACATCGTGCTTCAATTAAACGTAAGATAGAACAAGCCAGGAAGCGCACCTTGAAAGCTACTGAACCGATATATGTTACTTTCACTTCGGATACTGTACGTCATGTAGTCTCTTTTATCGATTATAAGGCCAATGAACTGTTTAAGACTGAACTGCCAACCCTTGATGCCATGCAGGCAACACCTCAATTGATGCGTACTCGCCCTAAGGCTTATCTGCTCGATGCTCCCTGTACAGAAGCAGTATGTAAGCTTCGAGCGTTGGGTGTACACATTGAGCAAGTTACCCGTGTACAAAAAGCAAAAGTTGAGCGTTACAAAGTAACCCGTCTGTATCGTGCAGAGAAGGAATGGGAGGGGATTCATCCGGTAAATGTAGAAACGGATGTCTATGAAGATAATGTAGAACTTCCAATAGGTAGTTGGTTGGTACCTTTGGCACAACCTTTAGGAAATTTGGTTGCCACGTTGCTTGAACCGGAGTCTGTCTGTGGTTTCGTAAACTTCTGTGTTATTCCGGCTGAGGAAGGAAAGGGACTGTTTGTCAGTAGACTTATAAAATAAGAATTGGATATATAAAATTAAATTCGGTAATGACTATGAAACTAAAAAAAACGCTACAGATTATACTTGCTTTATGTTTAGGCCTATGGATGATTTCATGCCAGCAGGAACATATCAAGTTGACCTCTCCAAATGGAAAACTTTCTTTAGAGTTTACACTTGATGAAGAAGGTGCTCCCCGATATTGTTTAAGACATGCGGGGAAGAATATTTTACTTCCTTCACGTCTGGGATTGGTTTTGAAGGATGCGCCAGATCTTTTGACTGGTTTCGTTCTAAAAGAGGTTAAGCATGATTCGCATAATGATGTGTGGCAACCAGTATGGGGGGAAGAGGCTGAAATTGTAAATCATTATAATGAATTGAGGGTATGCCTCAAGGAAGAAACATCGTTGGAGCGGGAACTGAATATTATTTTTCGTCTTTTTGATGATGGGATGGGATTCCGGTATGAGTTCCCGCGCCAGCAACAGCTACAAGAGTTTCTTATTGATGACGAAGTGACTGAATTCGTTTTTCCTGCAGATTATGATGCTTGGAGTATTCCAGTGAAAGGAGTTCGTTTTTACGAGGCCTTATTTGAGAAAAAAACTCTTAGTAAGATGGGATGGGTAAGCACTCCGGTGACGATTGAGACAACAGATAGCCTTTATTTGGCTATTCATGAAGCAAATCTTACAGATTATGCTGCCATGAACTTGAAGCCGGTTGAACAACTTGAAGATAATAAAACGGTTACATTACGTGCGGCTCTTACACCTTGGAGTACAGGTGAGAAAGTACGTGTTACCGATACCCGTGTATCTCCTTGGCGTACAATGATAGTGGCTGAATCTGCCGGTGATTTGCTTCTTTCCCGTCTCATGTTAAATCTTAATGAACCTTGTCGTATAACCGATACTTCCTGGATACAACCTATGCGCTATATTGGAATTTGGTGGACTTATCACATGAAGCATAACACCTGGCATGCCGGTCCCCATCATGGGGCCACAACAGAGAATACAATGCGTCACATCGATTTTGCTGCTGCCAATAACCTGGGAGGTGTACTGGTGGAAGGGTGGAATGAAGACTGGGCTACTTGGAAGTTTAGTTTCACAAAACCTTATACCGATTTTGATATACAACGTATTACTGATTATGGGCGTAGCAAAGGAGTAGCTTTGATAGGACATCATGAAACTGGCGGTAATGTTTCCAATTATGAAAATCAGATGGAAGATGGTTTCAAGTTCTATGAGAAATATGGTGTGCATCAAGTAAAAACGGGTTATGTGGGCGATTTGCTTGATGGGAAAGAATATCATAGCAGTCAGTTTGGTGTACTTCATTATCGCAAGGTAATAGAGGCTGCTGCCCGTCACCGTATCTGTATTGATAATCATGAACCGGTGATTCCTACAGGTTTGCAGCGTACTTTTCCTAATCTGATGACACAAGAGGGAGTACGTGGACAAGAATGGGACGCTTGGGATGTAGATGGTGGAAATCCTCCCTCTCATACCGTAATATTGCCTTTCACTCGTGGGTTGGCAGGCCCGATGGACTTTACACCGGTGACGTTTCGGTTTGTTAACGATGTAATGCCACAGACACGTGTACATACCACACTGGCCAAACAATTGGCGCTGTTTGTGGTGCTCTATTCACCGTTACAAATGGCTTCGGATGAAATAGAGAATTACGAGGCTAATCCGGAACCTTTTAATTTTATAGTATCTTGTCCTACAGATTGGAGCAGAACAGTGGTGCCGGAAGCATGCATTGGCAGTTATGTTACTATTGCCCGTTGTGATAAAGGAGAGGGATGCTGGTATATAGGCAGTATCACGGGAGATGAGGAACGAACGGCTAATATCAGTCTGTCTTTTCTCGATACAGATAAAAGCTATCTGGCTACTATTTATCGTGATGCTCCTGAGTCCGATTATGAGACATGTCCTGCTGCTATACTTATAGAAGAGCGCGAAGTGACTTATAGTGATACCCTCACCATTCGGCAAGCACGTAGTGGAGGAACTGCCGTACGTCTGTGTCCTATAAAAGACTGTTGAGCCGGAGGTATATTGGGGCAGAGTTGTTTATATTTTCTCTCTCAAGTATTCGTAAAAGCTATATTGCGACCGTACCTTCTCCTTTTGCGGTCGCGACGACTTCCAGCGGTTTCGCAACCGGTCGTCCACAAAGCAGGCTTTCCGTTTGTCCGACAGTTGTATGGATAGCATATCGATGAGCTCTTGCTTCAAGTCCGGGTCCAGAATGGGGGTGACGGCTTCGATACGGCGGTACAAGTTACGCCGCATCCAGTCCGGCGAGCCGAGGAAGAGCTTGGGTGCGCCGCCGTTGCCGAAGTACCACACACGGGCATGTTCCAGAAAGGTATCCACGATGCGTGTCACGCGGATGTTGTGGCTGTACTCCTGCCCGGGGATGAGGCAGCAGATGCCGCGGACAATGAGGTCTATCTCTACACCGGCTTGCGAGGCTTCGTAGAGGCAGTCTATCATGGCAGGGTCTTGCAGGGCATTCATTTTTAGGATAATCCGTCCTTGCTTGCCTTGCCGAGCCAGTTCTATTTCGTGATTGATGAGGCGGTTCAGTTCAGGAATCAGGTTGAAGCGGGCCACAAGCAGGCGGTGGAACACCGGATTTTCCTTTCCCTGCAGAGTACGGAACAAGTTGTGCAGGTCGTTTACAATCACCGGGTTGCAGGTGAATAGTCCGCTGTCCGCATAGAGGGTGGCGGTCTTTTCGTTGAAGTTGCCGGTGCTGATGTAGGCGTAGCTTGTCAGTTTGCGCCCTTCCTTGTCGCGGCGTAGCACGAGGGCTACTTTGGCATGTACCTTTAGTCCTGGTATGCTGAAAATGATGTTGATGCCGGCGGCTTTCATCATCTCGGCGGTGGCGAGGTTGTTTTCTTCGTCGAAGCGGGCTTTCAGTTCCACAAAGACGGTGACTTTCTTTCCGTTCTGTGCGGCGGCTATTAGGGTGTTGATGACGGTGGAGTTCTCTGCCACGCGATACTGGGTCACCATGATTTCACGCACGGTGGGCTCGTGGACGGCTTCATATAGAAAATGGATGAAGTGGTCGAAGGAGTGGTAGGGATAATGCAGCAGCAGGTCCTTCTTCTCCACATAGCGGAAGATGGATTCGCGTTCGTCCAGGCAGGTCAGCTTCATGGGCTGGGGTTTCTTGATGGGACGTACGCTTTGGTTGGGATTAGGCAGATGCCGCAAATCCTCCATGTTGAGGTGCTTGTCTCCCGGCACCAGCTCCCGGCGGTCTATGCGGTAGGCATCTACCAGAAAGTCGAGGAAGTCCTGGGGCATGGCGCGGTCGTATACAAAACGGCACACGGCGCCTATCTTGCGTTTCTTTACCTTCTTCTTCACCTGCTCGATGATTTCGGAGGTATTGGCGGCATCGTCTATCAGAATATCCGCATCGCGTGAAATCTTGATGCAATAACTGCTGTCCACTTCATAACCGGGGAAGATGGTATCCAGATTGGCCTTGATGATGTCTTCAATGAACATTAGATAATAGTCTTTCCCCACCTTGGGCAGCTGGATGAAGCGCGGCACTTTGCTGTACGGCAGTTTCATCACGAAATACTGGATACGGTTTGGAGAACTGGCGGGAGCTCCTTTCAGATGAAGCCGTACGGCCAGATAGAGACGGTTGTCGCGCAGGAATGAAATCACCTTGTCCTTGCTTACGGGCACCGGGGCCAGATAAGGGAATATCTCTTCGCGGAAGAAGCTGCGCACAAAGTCGCGGTGAAACGGTTCTACGTTGCGGCTTTGATAAAATATGATGTGATGTTTCCGCAGGGCGGGCAGTATCTTCTGTTCGTAGATGCGGATACGTTCCTCCAGTTGGCGGTTGACTTCTTGGTTGATTTCATCTACCAGTTCGGCGGCAGACTGCATAGTCTCTTCATCGCTTTGCGAGGCTCCGGTGGCTATGGCCTTATGGTCGGCTACGCGTATCTTGTAGAATTCTTCCAGATTGGAGGAGTATATGGAAATGAAGTTGATGCGTTCGTATAGCGGCAGTGTATCGTCTTCGGCTTCCAGCAGCACGCGGTAGTTGAAAGACAGCCAGCTGATATCACGTTTGAAATATCTGTTTTCCATAGTTTAATGTGCTAAAGTGATTAATGTGCCAATGTGCTAATGAAGAGAAATTCGCGGATGGTGCGCAGCCAATTAGCATATTGGCACATTATCACATTAGCATATTGATTTCTTTCCCAAATATAATTACCTTTGTCTTAATAAACAAAGGAAAGATGACAAAAGTTGGTTTATTATCGGATACGCATGGCTACTGGGATGAAAAGTACCTGCAATATTTTGAGGGCTGTGACGAAATATGGCATGCCGGTGACATCGGTTCGCTGGAAGTGGCACAGAAGCTGGCGGCTTTCCGTCCCTTCCGTGCCGTGTATGGCAATATTGACGGGCAGGAGATACGGCAGCTCTATCCGCAGATTCTCCGTTTCACGGTGGATGGGGCGGAGGTGCTGATGAAGCATATCGGCGGTTATCCCGGCAACTACGACCCTTCCATCAAGGGCAGCATTCTGGTGCGTCCCCCAAAGCTGTTCATCAGCGGGCACTCGCATATACTGAAGGTGAAGTATGACAAGACGTTGGATGTACTCCACATCAATCCGGGCGCTGCGGGCATTCAAGGTTTCCATAAGGTGCGTACGATGGTACGCTTTGCGGTTGATGGGGGAACGTTTAAAGATTTGGAGGTGATAGAACTTGCTGACCGATGATGTAGTTTGTTTATTTTCAATGGATTGTATTTACCGATTGCTTGCGCTATAGTGTAAAAGCCGTTACATGCTAATGTAAAGGTCGTTACGCTATTGGGTAAAGGCCGTTACACTATTTGGTAAAGGTCGTTACACGCTGAGATGAAGACCGTTTCATCAAGGGGTGACGGCCGTTACGCACTGAAGTAAGCAAAACAATGTACCGGAGTAAGCAAAGCAATGAAGTAAAAAGATGAAACCAAGCCTTCACTTAATCCAATTTTTCCATTATCTTTGTGCCCGAATAGCAAGTAGAGCCGTGGGGCATCGTCCTCCTTCTTATTTTATTCTCCATTTTGAAGTATCACCGAAAAAGAACTGAAATATGAAAGGAATTATTCTTGCAGGTGGCAGTGCCACTCGTCTCTATCCGTTGTCCAAGGCTATCTCCAAGCAGATAATGCCCGTCTACGACAAGCCGATGATATACTACCCGCTCTCTACACTGATGTTGGCGGGAATTCGCGAAGTGCTTATTATCTCTACTCCACGTGACTTACCCATGTTCCGCGAGCTGCTGGGAACCGGCGAAGAACTCGGTATGTCCTTTTCCTATAAGATACAAGAGAATCCCAACGGACTGGCACAAGCCTTTGTGCTGGGTGCAGAGTTCTTGGACGGCGGACCGGGCTGCCTTATTCTGGGCGACAACATGTTCTACGGTCAAGGCTTCTCCGCCATGCTGAAGCGTGCCGCTTCCATAGACAAGGGTGCCTGCATCTTTGGTTATTACGTCAAGGACCCCCGTGCCTACGGTGTAGTGGAGTTTGATGCCAACGGCAAAGCCGTCTCGCTGGAAGAAAAGCCTGCCAATCCTAAAAGCAACTATGCCGTCCCCGGACTGTACTTCTACGACTCCACCGTGACAGAGAAAGCCGCCTCCTTGAAGCCCTCTGCTCGCGGCGAATACGAAATTACCGACCTCAACCGTCTCTATCTGGACGAGGGCACACTGAAAGTGGAGCTCTTCGGCCGTGGCTTTGCCTGGCTCGACACCGGCAATTGCGACAGCCTGCTGGAAGCCAGCAATTTTGTCGCCACCATCCAGAACCGTCAAGGCTTCCGCGTGAGCTGTATCGAAGAGATTGCCTGGCGCAAGGGCTGGATAGATGTAGACCAGCTGTATCGCTTGGGTGAACAGCTTGGCAAGACCGAATATGGCAAATACCTGATGGAACTGGCTGAATCGAAGCGATGAACTCTTTGTTCCCCAAAAAGAGAAGGAGAATAGTTCTCCTATAAAGGCCCGCTGACTTTAATTTTTAATTTATAATTTTTAATTCTCATGAAGACTTATCTCGTAACCGGTGCCGCCGGTTTTATCGGCGCCAACTATATTAAATACATCCTGGCAAAACATAATGATATTAAAGTGGTGATACTGGATGCCTTGACCTACGCAGGCAATCTGGGCACCATTGCCAATGACATTGACGATGAACGTTGCTTTTTTGTAAAAGGTGACATCTGCGACCGCGTGCTTGCCGACGAACTGTTTGCCAAGTATAAATTCGATTACGTAGTGAATTTTGCTGCCGAGAGCCACGTAGACCGTAGCATAGAGAATCCCCAGCTTTTCCTGATGACCAACATCCTGGGTACACAAAACCTGCTCGACGCCGCCCGCCGTGCCTGGGTCACGGGCAAGGACGAGTCCGGTTATCCCACTTGGCGCAAAGGCGTTCGTTACCATCAAGTGTCTACCGACGAAGTTTACGGCTCACTTGGTGCCGAAGGCTACTTCACAGAGCAAACCCCGCTCTGCCCGCACAGCCCTTACAGCGCCAGCAAGACGAGTGCCGATATGGTAGTGATGGCCTATCACGACACCTATAAGATGCCCGTCACTATCACCCGCTGTTCCAACAACTACGGTCCTTATCACTTCCCCGAAAAGCTGATTCCGCTTATCATCAAGAATATTCTCGAAGGCAAGAACCTCCCCGTCTATGGCGACGGCAGTAACGTGCGTGACTGGCTCTACGTGGAAGACCACTGCAAAGCTATCGACCTGGTTGTCCGCGAGGGTGTGGAAGGCGAAGTCTACAACGTAGGCGGTCACAACGAAAAGACCAATCTTGAAATCGTGAAGCTGACTATTGCCACCGTCCGCCGCTTGATGGAGGAAGAACCCCGTTACCGTGCAGTGCTGAAGAAACAAGTAAAAGCCGCCGACGGCACGATTGACATCAGCTGGATAAACGAAGACCTTATCACCTTCGTCAAAGACCGCCTAGGTCACGACCAGCGTTATGCCATCGACCCCACAAAGATTACCAATGCCCTGGGCTGGTATCCGGAGACGAAGTTCGAGGTCGGCATCGTCAAGACCATTGAATGGTACCTGAACAACCAGCCGTGGGTGGAAGAAGTGACCAGCGGTGACTATCAGAAGTATTACGAACAGATGTATGGAGGTAGGGGTTAAGGTTTAGGGATTAGGGTCTAACCGCTAATCCTTAACCCCTAACCTCTCAATTCAGCGCCACCGCTAACAGTAATCCTAAGAACAGCATATTGCGCGACGTCTCGCCCAGTATGCTGTTCAGCTTTTTACCGCTACCTATCTGTATCATTTTGCGCCACGTCAGTGCGTGCATATAGAGATAGACGCAGGGAGCCCAGATAAATTCCAGCGGAGTCAGCTTGCCCGTGTAGACAAACCAGAAGCAGAGCAGCACGGCGGCGATGCCCAGTGCCAGATACATATTCTCACCGAACTTCTTGCCGTAGCGTACCACCAGCGTACACTTGCCGCTTACGGCATCCTGCTCGCGGTCGCGATAGTTGTTCACCATCAGCAAGGTGTCTATGGCGAGGCCACTGACGAGCGACAGCACCACCACATCCATATTCAGCGTATAGGCCTGCACGTAGTAGGTGCCGCATACGGGCACGAAGCCGAAGAACACCAGCACCAGTACGTCGCCCCAGCCCCGATAGGAGAGCAGCGTGGTATAGAGGAAAGCAAACAGTATGCACACCACGCCCAGCACCACCAGTTCCCAGCCTCCGTGGGGCAGCTGCCCCCAGACGGTGAACAGCACTGCCAGCCCTGCCAGGCACGACAGTGTCAGTGCGATGCCGATGCCGGTTTTCATGGCTGCCGGCGTAATCCAACCTTCGGCGCAGGCGCGCTGCGGCCCCAGCCGGTCTTCCCGACGGTCGGTCCCTTTCTGGAAGTCGAAGAGGTCGTTGATAAAGTTGGCGGCAATCTGCATGCCGCAGGCAAAGAGGGCGCACAGCAGGGCGGGTGCGGTCTTGAACTGTCCGTCGCTGAAGGCAAGGGCACTGCCCAGCAATACCGGGATGATGGCTCCCGTCAACGTCTTGGGGCGGGCGGCGAGAAACCATGCGTAGGGTGAATTCTGTTTAATCTCGTTCATCGTAGTTCCAATTTAGTTCGGCATCTGCCAGCAAAAATACTGAAAATCCCTATATTTGTACCCACTTATGATGAAGAAGTTAGTCTACATATCCATTCTTTCTCTGCTGCTCTTGTCTTCCTGCCGTTCCAAGCGGATGATTACCGTGTCGTTGCCGCAGCCAGTCATGCAGGCAGACAGCACGCAGCTTGGCGATACTATCGGGTTGCCTGCCCGCCTTTCGCCGATGTTCACCTTTGACCAGTCTGATTTGCGTAATGTCCGCCGCCAGCTGGCGAAGGGCGAGGTAAAGAAACAGCAGATAAAGAAAACGGCACCGGTACAAAAGGTAATTGTGCAGCGAGGTACAAGAATCACATCGAAAACCACCCACGTAGGCTCGGCCTATAAGGGCGTCAGCCGCATTAAGACGTACGACTTCACGCATCGCGACGTGCCTGCCGCCTTCGAGGGCTTCCGCATCGCCTTTGTCTCCGACCTGCACTACAAAAGCCTGCTGAAGGAGGAGGGATTGAAGGACCTGGTCCGCCTGCTCATAGACCAGAAGGCCGACGTGCTGCTGATTGGCGGTGACTTTCACGAAGGCTGCCAGTACGTGCCGCCCGTCATGGCTGCCCTGGCGCAAGTGAAGACGCCGTTGGGCACCTATGCCGTGCTTGGCAACAATGACTACGAGGCTTGCTATGACGACATCGTGCGCGAAATGAGGCATTATGGCATGCATCTGCTGGAGCATAAGGTGGACACCCTGCGGCGTGGCGGTGAGCGGATTCTTGTGGCGGGCGTGCGCAATCCTTTCGACTTGGGCAAGAACGGCACATCGCCCACACTCGGCCTTTCGCCCGACGATTTCGTAATCCTGCTGACGCATACGCCGGACTATGCCGAGGACGTCCCGGTGACAAACTCCGATCTCATCCTGGCCGGACACACGCATGGCGGGCAGGTGACGCTGTTCGGGCTTTATGCACCGATAGTCCCCTCGCACTACGGGCAGCGGTTCCTCTCCGGGCTGAAGTACAACTCAAAGAACATCCCGATGATTGTCACCAACGGCATCGGCACTTCGCAGAAAGCCATCCGCATGTTTGCTCCCGCAGAGGTGGTGATGATTGTGCTGCACCGGCTGACGGACTGATTTATTCTTCGGGCATCAGCACCACTCCCAGTTTCTTCTTGCCATCCATCTTTACCACCATCGGCTGGTGGAAATGTACATGCCGCAGGTACTTCGTCTCGTGTACGGCAGGCTGTGTATTCAGGAATTCCTGGTTGTATACGCCGTCATTCATAAAGGCGTTGATGGTAAAGTATCCCACTCCAAAGGAGGTCAGGTTCTGGAAGAAGTGGGTTCCCTGGCTGGGGTCTACCCGGTAGTTGGTCAGTCCGGCTTCCACTATCACGCGGGCGGCGCTGATGTGCGGCCACTTCACGGGGATGCCGAGCCAGGTGTCACTGCTACCCCAGCGTCCGGGACCTACAAGGACATAGTTGCGGCCTTCGTCCAGGAACTGCTGGTTCAGCTTCTCTATCTCCCAGGCAATCTCCTGGTTGTGGGAGGCACTATAGTCGTCTGTCTTCACATAGATAATGTCATGTATCTCGTTCATGATGCCATGTCCCAATGAGTTGTTGGAACGGAGTAGTACCTGGTTGTCTGGAATCGCGGTAAGGTCTTCATCCAGCATCTCCTTGGTGTCGACTATCGGGCGGATTTGCAGCAGGTAGAAGGTGCCGGTTTTGTCCTTCTCGCGGCTCATGGTGGCGGCAAACTCTATCTCTACGGGACGGCGCATCTCCTGCTCTCCGTATTTCAAAGCCAGTTGCAGGATGCGTGGCAGGGGGAATACGTCGTGTTGCAGGATGTTGGCAAAGGTGATGACTTTGCGTCCGCCGGGATAAAGCCCGTCGCGGATAATCTGGTCGTAAGGGTCGTAGGTGGAGGCTATGTAGTTCAGTGCTCCGTCCTTTTCCGCTTCTTTGACGTGCAGTTTCAGCAGGTTGAAGCCGTCGTCGATGGAGAAGTCGTGACCGGCATTGCGCAGGTCGAGGGCATAGAAGCGGGTCTGAGTCTCTTTGAGGGCAATCTCCATTTCGCTGGTTTGCAGCACCTGGTTGGGGTGATAGGGCGAGAAGCGGAGCGTCATGCCACCGTCCACGATGTATTTACCTAAACCGAGCGCCAGATTGACGATACCTTCTTCTGCCTTCTCGTCGCCGATGGGGTAGTAGTTGAGCGAACGTGCCACGCCGGACATGCTGGGGTAGTAGCGGTCACCATACTGGTTGCCCACTACCTCTTGCAGGATGACAGCCATCTTTTCCTGGTCGATAACGTTGCTCGTTGCCTGCATGTATGCCTTCGAGTCGCGGAAGTAGACCGAAGCATATACTCCCTTGATGGCATCGCTCAGCATGCGCAGCATCTCGTACTTGTCGTCCAGATAGGGAATCATGTAGGTGTTGTAGATGCCGGCGAAGGGTTGGTAGTGCGAGTCTTCCAACAACGAGGACGAACGGATGGCAAGGGGCGACTTCACCACGTCGAAGAAGGTGAAGAAGTCCTCCACCAGGCGGTCGGGCAGCTTTGCTTTGAGGAAGTAGCGCAGGATGACGTCATCGTCGGCATCGGACAAGGCTATCTGATACAGATTGTTGGTATCCATAAACTCGTCGAACACATCGGTACAGAGCACGATGGTCTTGGGGATGGCGACACGGGCATTCTCAAACTCTTCGAACTCGGGGTGATGCTTCACCAGGTTGTCGATGAAAGCCAGTCCGCGCCCCTTGCCTCCCAGCGAACCGTCTCCAATACGGGCAAAGTTGGAGTATCGGTCAAAGCGGTCGCGCCTGAAGACTGCCACTACTCCCTGGTTTTTCATCTTGCGGTATTTCACGATAGCCTCGAAGATAATTTTACGGTGGGCATCCACGTCTTGCAAGCTATTCCAGGTGATGGGCCGCAGGAACTCTGCCACGGGAAACATGGCACGCGAGTAGAGCCAGCGGCTGACGTGGTTGCGGCTGATGTGGTAAAGGAATGATTCTGCCGGAACAGCAAAAAGAATGTTCTGCAGCTCTTTGAGATTCTTTACGCGGGCAATCTCTTCCAGCGTGTCCGGGTTGCGGAAGATAAAGTCGCCGAAGCCGAAATTGTCTGATACAATACGGCGCAGGTCCACATCCATCTTTTTGGAATTCTTGTCGATGAAGGCGGCATCGTATTTGGCTGCATACGCTACGTTGTCCGATTCGCTGGACTGTATGATAAGGGGTACAAACGGGTCTTCCTTGCGGATGGCGGCACAGAGCTTGATACCGGCCAGTCCGTCCTTCTCGCCCCGTTCTACGCGGGGGAAGCGTACGTCGGTGATGACACCTAATATATTATTCTTATATTTTTGGTAGATGCCAAAGGCTTCTTCATAGGTACGTGCCAGTACAATTTTGGGACGTCCCCTCATGCGCAGTGTGCGCTGGTGGGCATTCAGTGCTTCAGTAGAGAATTCCTGGCTCTGCTTCAATACGAATTTATACAGATTGGGCAGGATGGAGGAGTAAAAGCGGATGCCGTCTTCCACCAGCAGGATGAGCTGCACACCCACTTCGTTGACGTCGTGCTCCAGGTTCATCTTGTCCTCTATCAGCTTGATGATGGAAACCAGCAAGTCGGTGTTTCCCAGCCAGCAGAACACATACTCAAAGGGACTGAGGTCTTCATTGGCAATACGCTTGGTGATGCCGTGGCTGAAAGGGGTAAGTATCACCATCGGAATCTGTTCATACAGGTTTTTGATGTATCGTGCCACGTCGAAGCTGTCGTTGTCTCCCGTGCCCGGCATGCAGATGATGAGGTCGAAAGAGATGGAGGACAGCTGTGTCAGCGCCTCCTCGCAAGTGGAAACCTGCGTGAAACGGGGAGGGTAGCGCAAGGAGAGCGAAGTGTATTCATTGAATATCTTTTCGTCGATGCGGCCGTCATCTTCCAGCATGAAAGCATCGTAAGGATTGGCTATCAGAAGGACGTTGAAAATGCGCCGTGTCATGAGGTTGGCAAACTGTGTGTCCTTGAAATAGAGCTGGTTTAATTTGAACTTACTGAGCATGGCTTCTCATGATTTGTTGGTTTCGGAAGGCAAAAGTAATAGAAATCGAACCTATTCGGATAGTTTTTCGACCGTTTTTTTTATATTTATGCGTAATATTGCATCCGAAAAACAATATATGACCTATGTCTGCTCCATATCCGTTTCCATATAAATCCGTTGCATGTACATTTCTGCTGTTATGGGTGTTCGTTTTTTTGTCCGCTGACTTGTTTGCCGGTTCATTCCGCACCTTGGGTATCAAGGAGGGATTGGGCAGTCGGCAAGTATTCCAGATAAACAAGGATTCAGCCGGATTTGTCTGGGTGTATACTCATGTCGGGATAGATCGTTATGACGGGAATGAAATCAAGCATTACAAGTTGGACGGAATGGTTGATTCCAGGGACAATATCCAGTCTTCCACTACCATGATGTGTGATAAGGAGGGTATTGTCTGGGTTGCATTGAAGAATGGAAAAATCTATGCATACAACAAACTGACGGACTCTTTCCAATTGCGTGTGGACTTGGCCGATTACCTGCCTTCTCCGGTATTGTATAATATGCTGTTTGATGACGAAAACCGTTTGTGGTTGTGTATGTCGAAGGGGCTTTATTCTTGGGAAGAAAGTGCAGGGCTGTCTTTTGCCGGATTGAAGGGGCAATCTGTCCGTTGCATGGTCCAAATGGAAGATGAAGTGTTTTTTGCAGGCACCGACAAGGGTGTCTTCCGGCTGACGAGGGTAGGAACGGCAGGTTCTTCGTCTTTTGAGACGAGGCCGGTTGGCCTGCATACAGAGATGCATGTGGAATCGCTCTATGTCTTCGGAGCGAAGCTGTTCATCGGTACCTTTTCAAACGGCGTATTTGTGCTTGACGGTCCCGAAGGGCAAATACATTCCTTGAATGACCGGATTCCTCATGTACCTATCCGTTCGTTTGCAAGGACAAAGGATAATTTGCTGCTGGTGGGAGCCGACGGTGCAGGTGTTTTTTGCATGGATGTCGCTACCGGAGAACTTTTGAACCATTATATGAATAACGGGGATGATGACAAAAGCTTGAGTGGTAATACGGTATCCGATATTTGTGTGGATGAATCCGGAGTTGTATGGATTGGCACTTCTACGAATGGCATCAGCTATCTGGATCCGGAGATGCCGGATGTCTATAGAATCAGGCACGAACGCAATAATGATAATTCCCTGAAGTCGGACCATGTAAATGTGATGTTTCAGGACTCGGAGGGAGATTATTGGTATGGTACAAACAACGGCGTCAGCCTCTATCAACCTCGGTCACGCAAATGGACCCACTATCTGGACGGTACGGAATATAGTGGCAAAGTGGTATTGGCACTTGCCGAAGACTCCGGGGGAAACATCTGGGTAGGTGGCTATGGTATCGGTGTCTATTGTATTCATAAACAGACCGGACGGGTACAGAAGAAAGAGAAAAGAAATGCACATCCGGAGAAGGGAATGGCCACCGACTATGTTTATGCCATTTATGCGGAAGGGGATTATGTCTGGTTCGGTGGTATTGAAGGAGAGTTTACCCGTTACGATATACGGACGGATACTTATACATATTACCCGATTGATTGCATAGGTGACATAAAGCCGGGTAAGGGGGGCTCATTACTGATTGCCGGTTGCAGCGGGTTGGCCGTCTTTGATAAGAAGTCGGGAGACACGCAGTGGCATCAGACGTTTGGAGACATCTCTCTGCATTATCCTGTCCGTTGCCTGATGCAGTCCTCATCCGGCGATACCTGGCTGGCTACAGACGGGGAAGGCCTTATACGTGTTGGGCCGGATGGGAAAGAGGCGCATGCCTATACCGTAGATGACAATCTGGTTTCCAATTCCATCAACAGCCTGCTGGAGGATAACGAAGGGCGTATCTGGTTCAGTACGGAGAAGGAATTGTATTGCTTGGACTGCTCCCGGGATATTATCATCAGTGCCAATGATTTTTTGGATGTCAGCTGGGGATATTACAATCCGAATGCTGCCCTTAAGTTGAAGAATGGATGTCTTGCTTTCGGCACCGCAGAAGGGGTTCTTTCCTTTCTCCCGTCTTTGGACTTGGGGACTCATGCACCCGTTGAGCTGATTCTGACAGACTTTAAACTGCTTTACGAATCGGTCAAAGCGGGAATGAAAGGCTCTCTTTTGCAAACGAATATCAATGATACCCGGAAAATAGATTTGAAGTATAATCAAAACTCCTTCTCAATTTCCTTCTCTGCCATCAACTTTGCAGTCCCGCATCGTATTAGGTATGAGTATAGGCTCGAAAATCACAATGAAGAGTGGGAACACTCCAATTCAGTGCGGAACGTGAGCTATATGAATCTCTCGTCCGGTAAGTATGTATTCCGCTTGCGGGCATTTGATAAATACACCGGGCAGCAGGTGGGAGAAAGAAGTCTGGACATTGTCATTCATAACCCTTACTGGGTTTCGTGGTGGGCGCTGCTCATCTATTTCATCTTGTTGTCTGTCTTTGTGTACATGTTTGTGCAGTATAGGAGGCATAAGGTGAACGAGGGGCGTATAAGGGACAAGATACGTTCCTTTATCAGTATAGCCCATGATATCCGTACACCGGTTACTTTAATAAAGGCTCCGCTGAGCGAGCTCGAAGCGCAGGAGGGACTTCCGGAGCAGGGTAAGAAAACCGTTGCGGTGGCTATGAAGAATGTGGAAAAACTGATGGGAATGATTACTCAACTGCTTGAGTTGCAGAAAACGGAACTGCATGCCGAGGAGTGTCTGAAGGTTTCTCCATACGACATTAAGGCTTATCTGGAGGAAAAAATGGCGGAGTTTCACTTAGCCGCCATGCAGAAGAGCGTCGGGATAGAGTTGGAGGTGGAGCCGGATATGCCCAAGGTTTGGATTGACCGGGAGAAGATGGATCATATCATAGACAATCTGCTCTCCAATGCCTTGAAGTATACAGAGAAGGGAGTCATTCACATACTGGTGAAGACTGCAAGAAAGAAGTGGACTATTGAAGTGAAGGATACGGGTATCGGCATTCCGAAAGAGGAGCAGGGCAATATTTTTCACGAATATTATAGAGCCCAGAATGCCATGAACTTTGAGGAAACCGGTTCGGGTATCGGTCTGATGATTACGCGCCGCATTGTGAAACAGCATCACGGCACTATCTCTTTCAGTAGCGTGGAAGGGCAGGGAACTACGTTTACGGTAACTTTCCCGCAGAGGATAAAGGCGAGCGTGGCGGTGGAAGCGAAGGCTGACGGCCGGGAAGAAGCTCAGGCCGCTACCGGGGCTGTGCATGAAGAAACGGAACGTGCCGGGAAGAATGTCCTTCTTCTGGCGGAGGACGATGCGGATATGAGGGAGTATCTGGTGGACAGCTTGTCTTCCGAATATAAGGTAGTTGCCGTGCCCGACGGCGGAAAGGCATTGGAGACGGCAAGGGAAATCAATCCTGATATCATTATCTCGGACATTGTGATGCCGGTACTGGAAGGTGATGAATTGTGTCGGATTCTGAAGTCATCGGTAGATACAAGCCATATACCTATTATATTACTGACCGCACTGAGTGAGAGGGAAAATATCATCTTCGGACTGGAGGCCGGTGCCAATGACTACATCATCAAGCCTTTCGACTTGTCTGTGCTGAAAGTGCGTATCAGGAATATTCTTCAGAATAGGCAGCATTTGCGCGAAACCGTGTTGGCGATGGATGCGCAGCCCGAAGAGACAGACTATACCAGCCAGTTGGACAAGGAGTTCCTGGACAAGGTTATGAAAGTGATTGAGGAGGAGTTGTCCGATTCGGAATTCTCCATCAATGACTTCTGCCGGATGCTGGGCATGAGCCGCACTTCTGTCTACAATAAGATAAAGACGCTGACCGGGCAGGGACCGAATGACTTCATCCGCATTGTCCGTTTGAACAAGGCAAAAGAGCTGCTGGTTTCCCGGAAATATTCGATAGGGGAAGTGGCGAATATGGTCGGATTTTCTGACCCGAAATATTTCAGTACATGCTTCAAAAAGCAGTTTGGTACCAGTCCCAGCAAAATTTAGAGCCATGAAGACTGCTTTTGAACCACTGCTGACAAGTATTAAACCTTTTTTGTCAGAGAATAAACCCTTGTCTCCCTGATAGTGCGTAATATTGTGGACAGTAAACAATATTAAAAAACGCATATAAAAAATGGAAACGTATTTAGGTCTTGATTTAGGAGGCACGAAGTTGCTGATTGGCGAAATGGATAGCCGTGGCAACATTTTGAGGTATAAGAAATATGACTCCGGTTACTTTAATCAGCAGGCTGCGCTGGAAATCATCAAGTCGTCGCTCGATGATTATATCCGTACCGTGGGCTGGTATGACCAGAAACCGGTAGCGATGGGTGTTGGCCTGATAGGGCGTGTAGATCCCAACGAAGGTGTCTGGCTGCAGATTGACCCGAGCAGGACACAGCGGATTGAGTTGGCAAAGGAACTGTCGGACATATATGGCATGCCTTGCCATATAGACAATGATGTGAAGAGCGCTACAAGAGCCGAACGCGTCTGGGGATTCGGACAAATTTCCAAAAACTTCATATACGTAAATGTAGGTACAGGCATTGCCGTGGGTACGGTGATAAATGGGAGACAAATCCGTGGCAGCCATTTCAATGCCGGCGAAGTGGGACACGTGCGTGTAGGTGTGAACATAGGCATTAAATGCGGTTGTGGACGGATGGACTGTGTGGAGGCGATTGCTGCCGGCATAGGTTTTGACAATTGTGCCCGTCTGCTCCGCAATCAGTATGAAACCAGCCTGCATATTCCGGCAGAAAAAGGAGAACGGGTGATTGTGAGTGAGGTGTTTGCACTCAGTCAGAAAGGTGACCCTCTTTGTACGGTGCTGGTGGAGAATGCAGCTGAGGCGCTTGCCAATCTTATCATGAATCTGGTACGTGTGATTGACCCGGACACGGTGGTGTTGGGTGGAGGCATTGTGGCCGACGGGTATATGCACGAGAAGATTCTGGAGAAACTTCATCCTACGACCATGCGTTTTGTCAGCAACGGGGTTGTCATTACGAAACTGAATCCCGGATTTATCGGGCTTCTGGGGGCCGGTGCGGTGGCGATGAATATGTGATTAGGAATTAATGATTAAGAATATGAAAATAACAATAACAAAGAATGAAAAGGAGTTTGACTGCACGGCTGCATGGCGCATCATCGGGCAGATGTTGAATGAACCGGAGAGTGTGATAGGACTTTCGACGGGACGTACTACCGGCAATCTTCATCGGTTGGTGGGAGAAATCTATACTAAATATCCGTTTAAGGTGGATACCGTTACTTTCTTCGGATTGGATGAGGTAACGAATGTGCCGCGCGAATATGCCGGAGCATGCTACACGATGCTGAAAACGGAGTTGATGGATACATTGGGCATCAAGGAAGAGAATTTTTTGATGCTGCCTACCATTTCTGGTGATTTTGAACAGTCATGCAGGGATTTCCAGCAAGAAATTGCGAACCGTGGCGGCATTGATTTGCTGATTTTAGGGTTGGGTGAGAACGGACACCTGGGATTCAACCAGCCGGAATCTCCCTTTGGCGGTGAAGCATGGGTGACCCGGATGAATGTGGAACTGGAAGAACGCATCCGTAGAGAAACGGGTACTCCTCCCGATAAAGAGTTGGGAGGGGCTACTTTGGGAATAAAGAACATTATGCAGGCACGCCGGATTGTACTGGTTGCCAAAGGGACTAATAAAGCGGATATTGTCAAGCGGATGCTTGAAGGGCCTGTGACAACAGATGTTCCTGCTTCCATCCTTCAGCTTCATCCCAACTGTGAATTTCTGCTGGATGAGGCGGCGGCAAGCATGCTTAACTGCTAAGTCGCCTTGCAGGCGGCTGATAACTAATTATTTGAATTAATAATCAAAATACTATGACACAACAAGAAAAACAAATAAACTATATGGGGCCATTCATCACGATGGTGTTCTTGTTCTTTATTGTAGGTTTCCTTACGACTGCCAATACTCAGTTTCAGGGTCCTCTGAAAGAAACTTTTCTTTCGGAAGTGGGCGGGTTGAAAAATACTTTTGCTACTTTGATTACTTTCTCCTGGTTCCTTGCTTATCCGGTTTGTGGAGGGGTAGGCTCGTCGTGGATTAGCAAATACGGATATAAAGGAACATTGATGCGTGGATTGCTGGTGATGATTGTGGGACTTGGTTTGTTCTTTGCCTCTTCCTATTTCACAGTACACTTTCCTGAAGCGAATTGGCATGCAGGAAATAATGTTATCCCTGGAGGGTTCTTGATTTTCTTACTGGGTTCTTTCGTGGTAGGGGCTTCGGCCACCATTCTGCAAGTGGTTATAAATCCTTATCTGACGGCTTGCCATGTCAAGGGTACCCAGTCCATTCAGCGTTTGGCTATAGGCGGTTCCGCCAATTCTGTGGGAACTACGCTTGCTCCTTATTTCGTGACCGGTGTCGTGTTCGGCGGTCTGTCTATGGAGGACATTCAGATTGACCAGCTGATGGTTCCGTTCCTGGCATTGATGGCTGTTATTTCTTTGATTGTATTGTTGTTGATGAAATTGTCTTTGCCCGATATCCAAGGAACCAGGGTAGAGAAGGGAGAAAAGCTGGAAAAAAGTGTATGGTCCTTCCGTCATCTGACATTGGGCGTGGTGGCTATCTTCTTTTATGTAGGAGTGGAAGTCTGTATCGGGGCCAATATCAATCTGTATGCCATCGAGATGGATTATGCTTCTCCGGCACTGATGGCTACGCTCTATTGGGGTGGTATGCTTGTGGGCCGCCTGGTGGGGAGCAGCCTGAGCAGGATTTCTCCCCGCGTGCAGTTGACGGTTACTACGGTATCGGCAGGACTACTCGCCCTACTGGCCATTCTTCTGAATAATCCGTGGCTGCTCACGGCAGTAGGTCTGTTCCATTCCATCATGTGGGGAGCTATCTTTACTTTGTCCGTTGCCCATTTGGGAAAATACACTTCGGTGGCTTCGGGTGTGTTCATGATTGGAGTGGTAGGCGGTGCCATATTGCCCTTGTTGCAAGGAGTGCTTGCCGATGTTCTTGGAGGCTGGAGATGGTCATGGCTCATCGTTCTTTTTGGAGAAGCGTTTATGCTGTATTATGCATTGATAGGTTCACGGGTCCGTCAGACCTGCGATAATTTGTAATTAAAGATAGTACTTATGAAAAAAATTAGAATGATGATGGCTGCCGCTTTGGGCGTATTGGTTTCATGCGGTAGCGTTAAGTCGGGAGAAGAGGTCGTTGCGGCTTCCCGCGATTCAAAGGTTGTGGTTGCTTATGTCACTTCGTGGAGTGAGGTGATGCCCGACCCGCAGTACATGACGCATATCAACTATGCGTTCGGTCATGTAAACGAGAGCTTTAACGGTGTCAAGATTGATAATGAGGAACGTTTGAGACAGATTGTTGATTTGAGGAAACAGAAGCCGGAGCTGAAAGTGCTGCTTTCCATCGGCGGCTGGGGAAGCGGACGTTTCAGTGAGATGGCTGCCAATGATGAATATCGCCGTGCTTTTGCCGCGGACTGTGACCGTGTGGTGAAGGAGTTCGCTTTGGATGGCATTGACATCGATTGGGAATATCCCACCAGCTCTATGGCAAATATATCCTCGTCACCGGACGATACGGAGAATTTTACACTTCTGATGCAGGATATCAGAGCTGCCATCGGCAATGAAAAGGAACTGACACTTGCCACCGTAGCTTCTGCCCGTTACATTGACTTCAAGGCTATCTTGCCTTCCGTCGATTTTGTGAATATCATGGCTTATGACATGGCTTCTGCTCCCAAGCACCATTCGGCGCTTTATCCGTCAGGACATAGCGGTGACATTACTTCGGACGGTGCCGTTACTGCACACTTGAAAGCGGGCGTACCGCCTTCCAAGCTGGTGATGGGTATGCCCTTCTATGGTCGTGGAGGTGACGGTTATCCCAGCTTCCAAGACTATAATAAGGTAGGGAATACGGATACCCAATATACTGAAAAGTGGGATGAGGTGGCTCAAGTGCCTTATCTGGCCGATAAGAATGATACGTTGGTATTTGGTTTTGAGAATCCCCGTTCACTTGCCATCAAGTGTCAGTATATTCTGGATAAAGATTTGCTGGGAGGCATGTATTGGGATTATAGCGGAGACAATGAACAGGGTGATTTGCGCCGTACGGTAGCAGAAAACCTATTGGGCAAGCCGCACAAGGCGAAGGTACTGGTGTTGACGGAACGTGGCGGACAGCACGGAGGATTTACGGATGCCGGTTTGAGGTGGTTGGCGGCCGAAGGTGTAAAGGGGAATTTCAGTATTACCGAGATAAACAATGCCAGGAACATAACGGAGGCTTACTTGTCGCAGTTCAGCCTGGTTATTCAATTGGATTTCCCGCCTTATACTTGGCCGAAGGAAGCGGAAGATGCGTTCGTCAAGTATATAGAAGAAGGCCGTGGCGGCTGGATAGGTTTCCATCATGCTACTTTGCTGGGCGAGTTTGACGGTTATCCCATGTGGCAATGGTTCTCTGATTTCATGGGTGGTGTACGTTTCAAGAACTACATAGCTCCGCTGGCCGACGGTACGCTGATTGTGGAAGATAAACAGCATCCGGTAATGAAGGATGTTCCGGCCTCTTTCGTGGTGCCCGATGACGAGTGGTATACTTATGACAAGAGTCCGCGCCCTAATGTACATGTATTAGCCAATGTAGACGAATCGAGCTACACGCCTGCATCGGACATCAAGATGGGCGATCATCCGGTGGTTTGGGTCAATGAAAGCAAAAAGGCACGCAATGTTTATTTCCAGATAGGGCATAGTAGTAAGTTGTACGAAACGGAAGGGTTTACGACCATGTTCAGAAATGCCATTAACTGGACTTTAGAAAGGTAATACTTTTTATAATCAATGGATTTGGAAGAAAACGGGTACGTACAGAAACGTATCCGTTTTTTTATGGGTTTAAACTTTATCACTTTAAGTTTAAAATAAAACGTTTTTTATGGATGTGTTAGTAAATGAACTCCTTATGAGAAATATTCAACTTCCATTTCTTGTTTAGTACGTAATTTCGCTTATCGAAGTATTGGAATTTGTATCAATACAATATGAATAACTTTCTATTTTATAAACTAATACTATTATCATGAAAAGAAAAAGAGTCCTTTTGCTGCTTTGCATTCTCAGTTGCACTTTGCAGCTCTTCGCACAACAAATTAATGTGCAGGGTATCGTTTATGATCCTTCCGGAGAAACGGTTCCGGGTGCTAATGTCAGTATGAAAAGTAATCCGGCTGTGGGTACTGTGACGGATATTGATGGGAATTTCAGTCTGAAAACTTCTGTGGGTGATGTGTTGGTCTTCACCTTTATCGGTTATGAGCCTATTGAGTATAAACTGACTGCTGCAGATACAAATCTGAAAGTCCGTTTTACTGATTCTTCTGAGTTGCTGGACGAGGTAGTTGTAGTAGGCTATGGTGTACAAAAGAAGAGTGTACTTTCGTCTGCTGTGAGCCGTGTTACCAGTGAAGAGTTGGATAAAGGTAATCCTACAAATATTCAGAATGCTTTGAAAGGTAAAGTTTCCGGTGTACAGATTATCTCTAATTCAGGTCAGCCCGGTGCGGAATCAAAGATTCGTATTCGGGGTACCGGTACGGTCAACAACTCCGATCCGCTTTATATAGTAGACGGCATGCCGTCTGAAAGTGGTATCAGTCATTTGAATCCTTCTGATATTGAGTCTATTGAAGTGTTGAAAGACGCAGCTTCCGCCGCTATTTACGGAGCCCGTGGTGCTAACGGTGTTGTGCTAATAACTACGAAGAAGGGTACTAAAGGGAAGGCTACTTTGAACTATGAATTTACGTACGGTATTCAGAATCCTTCCAAGAAGGTGGATTTGCTGGGTAGTGCGGATTATCAGATGTTGATGAATGAAATGGCTGCCAACGCAGGTAAGGACCCTTATTTCCCGACTGTTTCCAGCGTCAATACCGACTGGCAAAAGGAACTGCAGAACAAGAATGCTCCTATTATGAACCACAAGGTTTCGTTGAGTGGAGGTACGGACAACTCTACCTATTATGCTTCTTTCGGTTATGTAAAGCAAGAAGGTATTTATGCCAAAGGACATGCTGATTATGAACGCTACAATGTACGCTTGAATTACAATAATGTATTACTGGACACGAAATCACGAAATTGGTTGAATAAGATTAGTTTTGGTGCAATTGCAAGCTATTCCAAGTCAATCCAGACTGGTAATACTATTGGCAATAGTGAAGCTGCAGGCTTGATTACTTCCATGAATATGTTGCCTCCTACCGAGCCGGTTTATCAGACCGACCCTGCTATACTGGAGCAATATGCCGTAACTTATCCAAATCATGTCATTGCTCCCAACGGCCTGGCATACAATATCATCGAGATGCGTGAAATAACCAATCCGCTGGCAGCCATGCAGGTCAGTCATAACCAGAGGACTATGCCTCAGAATTTCGGTGCGAACTTTAACCTTGATGTCGACTTGTTGCCAGGCTTGAAGTTCAAGACTACCTATGGTGCGGAATGGGTGTTCAATTCCATTAAGAATGTAACTCCAGTCTACGAGCTAAATGCTACCAGTAAGAATGCCACTTCCAAGGTAGAGGATAAGAAAAGGGAGTCTTCCTATTGGCAGTGGGAAAATGTACTGTCGTATACAAAGTCTTTCGGCCGTCATAATATAGGTGCACTGTTCGGTACAAGTATGTCTTCCTACCATTACTCCAATTTGGAAGCGGAAGATTATAATCTGCTGGTGGTGGATATAGACAAGGGATATATAGACACGGCCACAGCGCCCGAAGAACAGTCCAAAGTATGGGGTGGGGCGGAAGATCACCGCATTGCATCCATATTCGGACGTATCAATTATAATTATGATGAAAAGTATTTGTTCGAAGCGGTAGTGAGACGGGACGGTTCGTCAAACTTCAGTCGCGAGCACCAATATGCTACATTCCCTTCGGTTTCTTTGGGTTGGGTGTTGACTCGTGAGAAGTTCATGGAAAACAGACCTTCCTGGTTGGATTTTGCCAAGATACGTCTAAGCTGGGGACAGAATGGTAACGAACGTATTGGCTCCTTTGCCTATACAAGTATGATGAGTCAGGGTAAGAATGCAGTCATAAATGGAAAGGTATATACGGGCATGCTGCCCAGTGGCTATGCCAATGCTGATTTGAAATGGGAGACCTCCGAACAGACCGACTTGGGTATTGACTTGCGTTTCTTCAACAGTGCATTGACATTCTCTGCCGACTATTTCGTGAAGAAGACGAAGGACATGCTGCTTTCCATGCCGATTCCTCTTTATACCAGTTATGGCAGTATGACGGTCAATTCGGGTACAGTGAAGAACGAAGGTATCGAGTTCGAAGCGTCCTATCGCTTTAAGGTGGGTGAAGTGAATCTGGGTATCAATGGAAATGCTTCTTATGTGAAGAATACCGTAACAGACCAGGGCCCCGACCGTGTCGGTCTCAATAATATCGGCGGTGGTATGGGCGGCCAGGTCAGTTGGAGAGAGAACGGGCGTCCGTACGGCTTCTTCTACGGTTACTTGCATGATGGTATTTTCCAGAATCAGCAGGAGATAGATAGCTATACCTACGTAGATTCTAACGGAAAGACTCAGCTGATACAGCCGAATGCCAAGCCTGGAGATATTCGTTTTAAAGATTTGGATGGTGAAAATGGGTTGAATGGTGATGACCGTACCATGATAGGCAAGCCGAACCCTGACTGGACATATGGATTCACTCTTTCTGCCGATTGGAAAGGAGTTGATTTCAGTGCATTCTTCCAGGGAAGTATCGGAAACGACATTTATAAACTGTACAGACGTTCCAATGTGACTTTTGGTAACTACGACAAATCTTGGCTGAACCGTTGGCATGGTGAAGGCACTTCCAATTGGGTGCCACGTGTGATAGATGGTGACAACAATAACTATCAGGTTTCAAACTTTTTTGTGGAAGATGGTTCGTATATGCGTTTGAAAGTGTTGCAGATTGGCTATAGTCTGCCCGGACAGATGTTGCAGCGTGTCGGTGTCAAGGGGCTGCGTTTCTTTGTGCAGGGCGAAAATCTGTTTACAATTACCAACTACAGCGGTTATGATCCTGAAGTGGGAACACGTGATGGATTTGACGGGGGAACATATCCGCAAGCACGTACTTATACTATCGGTGCGAATATTACATTTTGATTAACCTAAAAATTAGATACAATGAATAAGATATTAAAGGTATTGGCTTTGGGTGCGATGGCTTTGTCGACCACAGCTTGTTCAGATTTTCTGGAAGTGAATCCGAGAACTCAGGTGTCAGAAACCGAATTCTATAAGACGGAAGACGATATGATGAAGGGCTTGTATGCCGTGATGAATGAAATGCAGACCCGTATGCCGGAGGTTTGGTCTTACTCTTCTTTGCTGGGCGATGAGTCTGAAACCGGTGGTGGTATCGGTGAGGGATCTTACAAGACGAAATGGGATACTTTTACCTATGACGCGACTTCTTGTTTCGGTGCATGGGGATATGGTTCTTGGTGGAATGAGTGGGATTTTGGCTTGTTCAATGGAGTCATTGCTGCCAATCTGTTGATTGACAAATTGGCCGGATGCAACCTCAGTGCAGACTTTGTCAATTCCATTTCTGCCGAAGCGCGCTTTTACCGTGCCATTTTCTATTACCATCTGTTTATGGGGTATGAGCAATTCCCGCTTATCAAACATTATCTGGCAGCCAGTGAAATGTATAGCGTTGCCAAAGGAACCCGTGAAGAAATTTATGAGTTTATGATGGGTGACTTGGATGACGAAGTGACTAAGTATCTGCCCCAGCGCAGTGCTACACAGCAGGGACGCGTTTGCCGGGATGCTGCCAAGCTGCTTCGTGCCAAAATTATTTTGTTCCATCGTGATGAGACTAAATATCAGGTGGCATTGAATGACATGAAAGAAATAATCACCAGTGGAAGATACCAGTTGAACCCTGATTATCAGAACTTATGGGTGAAAGACGGAGAATGGTGTGCGGAATCTATCTTTGAGGTATGTTATGCCGGCAATAACTCCGGCGAAGGGTTTGGGCTTGCACGTTCTTTGGGTGGTCGTAACATTGTTGACCCGAGAAGTGCCGAGCAGGGCGGATTGGGCGAAGGTTATGGGCAGAATACCATGCCGAGTTCCGTTTACAACATGTTTAAGGAAGGCGATACGCGCCGAGAAGGAACAGTCATTGTCTATGCGGACGAGGCTAAGAAAGTGGCAGAAATGGTGGCCAAAGGTGAACTGCCGGCAGGAAGTGCTTTCCAAGTCAGTGACCAGCAGGAAAATTACGAAGGCCTGGGGCACTATAAGATTCATCCGAGAAAGGAGACGACGTCTACGGTGAACCCTACGGATAACTATTATAACTCTTGGCGTATTTACCGTTATGCCGATGTTTTGCTGCTGGCTGTGGAGCTTGATGTACGCATCAACGGAACTGCCAGTGCCGATGCGCAAGGCTGGTTCGACCAGGTCAGAGACCGCGCTTTCAAAGACAAAGAGCATCGTATCAACTTGGCGGGAAAGAGCAAGCAGGAGTTGTTGGATATTCTTTTTGAAGAGCGTGGGTATGAGTTTATGGATGAAATGCAGCGTTGGTTTGACATTCTGCGTTTCGATAAAGGAACAGAGATTTTAGGTAACAAAGGTTGGACGGAGAAGTTTAGGTACTTCCCGATTGACCAGTCGGAAATGGATAGAGCTAAAGGTGGCTTGACACAGAACCCTGGCTGGTTATAAGTTTAGATTGGTTTTCTTTCTGAAGAGTCCCCGGTATTTCCTTGTGAATAATACCGGGGATTTTTTGTTCCTTCACAAAGTTTGTTTTGGCAAAACATCTGTCATGCTATCACGCAAATGGGTGTATTGTTTTGATTATAAATCAATTAAAGCGTGATAGATACCCGTGACAGATAAAAAACGTTACAACCATCTATCACGCTTTCCAATCTTTCTAAAAGATGATGCCTCCTATTTATTGGGTGAATCGTAAAAGTGGCTATTGTCTTAGTTCTCAACATGAAACTTTTAGTTTTGAGACTAAATACGAGAAGTTTTGATTGGGAAAATAATTGGTTTCATTAAGGGAAACCTTTAGTTTCCTTTCGTAAAACTAAAAGTTTCAGCAAGTGAAACTTTTGGTTTCAACGATATGAAACTGTCATTCCGGCCCGTTGGGAACCGGCAAGGGTATCTATATAAAACGACCGAAACAGATACTTTTCGAAGGAAAAGTATCTGTTTCGGCATAAAAACGTAGTGTTAACATAGGAAATAGGGGAATTATCCCCTATTTATTCTCTTGATTGCTGTTATGGAAACCGTTTTATTTGAGGAACGGGTTGCCGCTTTTGTCTTTGCTCACTACCCAGCGGAAAGCATTAACCAATAGCAGGTTCTGTGTACCGTCGATAAACTCTTCGTCACCATGCCCCATATTCAGGTAAATCATTCTGTAATTCTTGTTGGACCATACGATGGGGAAGTCGCCAAAATTCACTACATCCTTGATACCCAGTGGATAGTTCTTGGGAGATAGGGACAAGAGTACCTCTACGTCCTTGTTCTGGCGGGGGCTGGGAGTCCATTGGTACCATTCGCTGGCGGGAGCCACGAATGATGCAGGCAGATTCTTGGTAACGGGATGTTCTTCGTTGTCGACTTCGACCAATACCGGCTGGGGAGGCCAGTTGTTGCAATAGAACACCCCACCACCAAGAAACTTAACGAACCAGGGCCAATGCGTGTTTTTGTCGTTGTAGGCTGCTGCGTGGAAACCTACCCAACCGCCTCCGTTTTCCATGTATTGCTCAAAAGCATCGCGTTCGGCCTTGGTGTTGGGGGATGTGTTAAGCATGATAATGACATTGTATTCTTTCAGTTTCTCGTATGGGTATTTTGAAAAATCGGTAGTAATATCCAGAACAAAGCCGTCACCGTAATTGAGCTTCTTGAAGAAAGTGGTTGCTTGTTCTGCAAATTGTACGTGTGCTTCTTCCGCATGTTGCGTGTAATAAATCAAGGCCTTGAAGCGAGGAGCTTTGGCATAGTTTGCCGGATAACCTTCGGGGACTTGTGCGTACGTCAGCAGGGTGCAAGCCGTAAACAATAAAATAAACAGATGTTTCATAATTTGTAATTTATAATTTATAAGTTATTAATTCTCCATTATCTAATATTCCGCAATCAGAGACAGCCATTTGCCTGCCGAGGTAATCCATACCTCTTTATAACAGGCATTGTTGGTTTGCGGCCAATAGGGGACATCGTCGTTACCCAGGGTACGGATACCAACGGGCATCTCTCCTGTCATTTCTCCCGAAGAGAAGGTATTCAGTTGCGGATAGTTGTGTCCTTCTCCATAAATCAAGGATTGTCCGAAAGGATTCTTGCCTACGGTCCAGTACAACTGTTCCAGACCGATGTTGAGCAGTTCCTTGTCCTTCAGGAAGTTTCCGCAGATGGCGGCGGACTTTCCGTTGGAAAGATGGATGGCGGTATTGCCGTTGAAAATGTTGAACCACACGGGGAAACGTTTCATGTAGTGCTCTTTGTCCAGTTGTACTCCTCGTTTAATCTGTTCCGTGTACAGTTCCTTGGCATTGGCAGGGGGAAACAGATGGAGGGCGTAGAAGTTGGTGGTATCCTTATATTCCTCTGCATGGTAAACACCGCTTGGAATCATACCGTAGGGATGGGTATACTTCATCATTCCTTTCAGATACTCTCCATATAGTTGTATGGAATTCACCCATTTAGGATAATCGGGGTGCTCCTTCTGGGTTTCGCAAAGCATCACCATGGCCTGCATATAGACCTGCTCGCGCGACTGGTGTATGTAATGTACGATGGATTTGCGGGATTTGTCCCGGTAGAAGAATCCGCGTGTCCCGTCTTTGTCTTTCAGCGGTTCCGTGCGCTGGCAGTCGAGGGTGTAGCGGATGTATTCGGCGGCGATGTCCGCATAAGAAGGTTTTCCGGTCAGCTTGTATAATTGGCTTGCCGACCAGGAGATGGTAGCCATATACTGACTTTTCGAAGTGTTGTAACTGTGTTCGTAAGGCTGGACGAACTGGTCGAAGCTATCTTTTTTGAACTTCTCCATAGCAAAAGCGAAATCTTCTTCGGCCACGCGCAATAGGTATTCCTGCAGCATCGGGTCGTTGTCCAGCGTCATGGAGGCGTAAGCTTCGTATCCGGCATAGAGAAAGTTGTCAAATGCCATGTTCTGTACACGTACGGAAGATATGTCGTCCAATGTATTGAACACACCGTCTTGCCAGATAAGCAATCCCATGCTGCTGGCGCGGTAACCATCGCCGTAGCGGTTCTTTAGGATGAACTCTACTCCCCATTCCGCCTCTTCACGCAGGCGGGCGGCGAGGGCTGGGTTGATATTTCTTTGTTTATTATAGGCTTCGAGCAGAGCAAAGGTCACGTCTCCCGTCTGCAAGGTTTGCTGGGACAAGTCTCCTGCATCGTGCCATCCGCCGGAGTAGGAGATGCTGCGTCCGTCATGTCGGGACATGAGGTCTACGTGGCAGGTGGAATGCTTGCCGGGAACCGGATGTCCACAGCGCTGGCAGAAGATGAAGTTCAGCACTTTCCATTGTGAATCTTCCCAAAGTCTTTCTCCAATCCGGAAGGTGGGAGTTAGCGATGTTCCGACCTTCAGCTGATACTCTCCGGGATTATTGAAGGAGGTGAAATCAATAAGGCCAAATTCTCCGAGAGTGGTTTTCTCTTTTCGGATGTCTCCTTCGTAAGCTATTTCTCCGGTTGGGGTAAGCAGTTGGAAGCGCTTTCCGGCGTCTATGGTGAGGTTTGTGTTGATGAGGGCGGTTTTGGGGTGGTTGACGGCATAGCCGGTTGTCGAGTAGGAGATTTTTCCATCGGCAGGTATCCATCCGCTGACTTTCTCAGGGGCTTTCACCGTTTGCAGTTGTAGATTGTCCAGGTAGTAGATAGCTGAATCTCCTGTAGTCCGGTCTTTGCCTTTGAGGGCTGTGCTGAAGGTGATGGACATCACCTTGTCGCGCTGATACTCGTCTATTTCGAGGAAGCATTGGTTCCACTCCTTATTAATAAGGTTAATGAGGTGTGAACCCGAAGGCTGATTATATCCTTTCTTGGCAGGAGTATCTGCATTGCGAAACGTGAGGTTCATGTTGACGATGCGCGCGCCGTCGCAATCGGGATAGATGGAGAATACGATGCGGTTGTACTTCTCCAGATTGGCGCCGTCTAGATGATAGGTAACACTGCTGTTTCCGTAGGTGGCATAGTCTGGGTCGGAAGGAGAGCCGGTCGCCCTTTTCCCGGTGAATGTGGGGAATTGCAGTTTGATGCTGCCTTTGCCGGAAACGGTCTTTTCCGTACTGAAGGACATGCTTCCTGCGCCGGAATGACTCCATCCCTCTGTACCTGCCGAGCGGGTGAGAGGAGCGCTTTGCAAGACCTCCTTTTTCCATCCGTTGGTTTCGAAAGAGTTTTCAATATCCAGGGGGAGGGGTTGATGTATCAGTCCGCTTTCGTGGAGTTGTCGTTCCAGTTTGGGGTCTTGGGTCAGACGTGTCTGACCGTATGCGGCAATACTGCCGAGAGATAAAAGGTATAAAAATAATAATGTCTTTCTCATGTTGATGTCAACCTTTGGTTTCGGTTGCAATGTTAGCCATTATTAGGCAGAAGGAGGTTTGAAAACTGCCATAAAAGCTTTAAAAGCTATCCGAAGTAGAGGAAATATGAATTTCGGTAGATGTATAATCCCTATGATGTACGACTTATAATGCCAAAGAAAATACTAAAATCGTATTTTCATAACAGAAGAAAATTGTAACTTTGCGAAGTTATGTCACAATGTTAACCTATGATGCGTATCTTGATTTTAATAATAATGCTGTTGCCATGTTCGCTTGGTATGTATGCATCTGCAATAGATAGCCTTTTGTCTGTTCTGGATAAGACTATCGTAATGCGTAGACAATACGAGGAAGAAAAAGAACGGTATATTTCTTTGATAAAGGATGAGTTGAAGCAAGGGAGGCTTACTGACATGGAGCGTTATCTGATACAAAATCGTCTTTTTGCCGAATATAATTCTTATATTAGTGATTCTGCATTACATTATATAAATGAAAATATTCTTATTGCCACACGGCTAAATAATAGGCAATGGATAAATAGTTCTATATTAAATAAAGTACATATTCTAAATACTTCGGGCCTTTTTGTTGAAGCAATGGAATTGCTGAAATCGCTTCCTCGTAACACGTTGGAGGGTGAAAATATAGTGGACTATTATGTATGTTTTGAAAACCTATATCTCTATCAGGCAGAGTACGCCACTGATCGGAACTACGTGAACAATTATCTTCGGATAGCAAATTTGTATAGGGATTCTATAATCAGCCTAGTACCGGAAGATACTTATAGATATGTAGTCGTGCATGCACCTCAGCTCATTGACCAGGGAAAAAGTCAGGAGGCTATATGTTTATTGAAGAATTTTTTACCTCGGTTGAAATCCAATACGCGTGAGTATGCAGTAGCTACTTCAATTCTGGCTTTTGCTTATCATGTCGTGGGGAACAAGCAGAAAGAAATGGAAGCACGTATTAGCAGTGCCATTGCTGACATTAGGGCAGTGGTGAAAGAAAATTATTCTTTGTGCGCATTAGCGGAATTACTTTATGGAATGGGCGATTTGGAACGTGCTAATCACTATATCAAGATTAGTATGGAAGATGCTAATTATTATACTACTCGGTTGCGTAGTTCGCAGAATTCCAAGATGCTTCCGCTCATAGATCGTGCTTATCAGCAAGAAAAGGAAATACAGCAACAGCGGCAGAGAATGTTTATTACAGGCATATGTATCCTTTCTGTTTTCCTTCTATTGACAGTACTGTGTGTGCTATGGCAAATGAAAAAATTGTCTTATGCCCGTAAAAAAGTTGTTGCTGCCAATTCCCAATTGAGTATATTGAATAGTGAATTGAAGAAGCTGAACAAGTCTCAACATGAGGCTAATGAACGATTATTGCATACTAATCAGACTCTTACGGAAGCCAATCATATTAAGGAAGAGTATTTGGGACGTTTCCTCAGTTTAAGTTCCTCTTATATAAGTAAGATGGAAGAATATCGCCGCATATTGAACAAGCAGGCTGCTGCCGGTAAACTTGAGGAGTTATATCGTACATTGAAGTCCGACCGTTTCATAAATCAAGAGTTGAAAGAGTTCTATCACAATTTCGATGTATCTTTTCTTAAGATATTCCCTAACTTTGTAGAAGAATTTAATCGTTTGTTGCCAGTTGAAGAACAATTGCATCCTAAAAATGAAGAATTGCTTGTTACCGAACTGCGCATATTTGCACTGATTCGTTTAGGTATTACAGACAGTGCGCGTATTGCAGAATTTTTGCGTTATTCCATAACTACCATCTATACTTATCGTTCCAAGCTAAAAAACAAGTCTCTTTGTAAAGAGGACTTTGAAGAACGAGTGATGAAAATAACTTCTTTTTGATTTTATCCTCCTTTTGAGGCTTTCTTCTGCCTTAAAAAGTTTAGAAATGATTTAGAAATTAGTAGCAATAGCATTTTTGTAATGCGTTGTATTATAGTTGATTGCCTGTTGCAGGACTTTAGATTTTTATCTCAGCCCAAATCGTGCGTTTGTTTTGATAATACATTTGCATCAATCTATTTATTGTTTAACTAATTTCTAATAAGATGAAAAAGAAAAGTCTAAAGAGATGCCTTAAAAAGCGCATGATCCTTTTACTGGGTTTTCTTATGATGGCTGGTGTTGCTGTTGCGCAACAACTTCAGGTACAAGGAAAGGTGACCGATGCAACGGGTGAAGGTCTTATCGGTGCAAGTGTATTGGTAAAGGGTACAACTTCGGGGGTGATAACTGACATTGACGGTAACTATGTGTTATTGAATGTCAATCCTGATGCAATACTTATTTTTTCTTATGTAGGTTACCAAACGCAGGAACTGAACGTATCCGGTAGAAACAAGATTGATGTTGTCTTGCATGATGACCAGCAGGTGTTGGAAGAAGTTGTAGTAGTGGGTTACGGTTCATTGAGTAAAAAAGAAGTTTCCAGTTCCATTGTACAAGTGGATAAGAAAAATTTTAATTTGGGGGCTATGAATAACCCGATGGAAATGGTATCGGGAAAAGTCGCGGGCTTGAATGTCAATACGCAGGCAGCTGCCAATCCTAACTCCAGTTCTTCATTACAAGTACGTGGTGCAACATCTGTTTCTGCAAGTAATAGTCCTTTGATTGTCATAGATGGTGTGGCAGGTGGCGATATCCGTAACATCGCTGCACAGGATATTGAATCTATTACGGTATTGAAAGATGCGGGTTCAGCTGCTATTTACGGAACGCGAGGTGCTAATGGTGTGATTTTAGTTACAACGAAACGTGGCTCGGGTGAAGCTGGAAAAACGGTAGTCACATATGACAGTTACATCGCTTTTAATGTAGCCAAGCCCTCTCCGGATATTCTGTCGGCTGATGAATTCCGTCGTTCGAGACGAGGTACAGACTATGGAGCCGACACTGACTGGTATGGACTGATTACTCGTGATGTAGCATACGACACAAACCAATATATATCTATTGATGGTAGCACAAAGAATGGTTTCTATGGTGCTTCCTTCAATTACAAAAGTGCCAATGGACTTGACATCGTGAGTGGTCGTGAAGAATTTGGAGGTCGTTTTTCTATGGAACAGCGTGTACTGGAGAATCGCTTACAATTCAACGGTTCGTTGAGTGCACGTCGTGTAAATGAAACCTGGGGAAATGATGGTTTCTTCGATAGGGCACTCACAATGAATCCTACAATGCCGGTATATAATGCAGACGGTTCGTATTATCAGCCTACTTCTCCTACGGGTGCAACCAATCCGGTTGCGGAGCTTGCTTTGAGAGATAACAACGGCCAGCGTATGTATTTGTTGGGTACGGCTGAGGCTAAACTGAATATTTTGCAGACAGAAAAGCATTTGTTGAATACAACATTAAGTTACTCATTGCATTACAATGACATGAAGCAACAATATTATGCTTCGTCTGCCGGTTCGGAGTCCTATTGGAATGGTTATAAAGGACGTGCGGAAATGAAGTATCAGAAATGGTACACCAATCGATTGGAGTGGTTGGGAAATTATGCACTGAACTTGGGCGACCACAATATTAAGGCTGTAGTGGGCTATACTTATGAGAAGTCTATCTGGGAACAGATTGGTGGTAGTAACAACGACTTCTCTTTTGATAATACGAAATATTGGGATTTGGGCAGTGGCTCTTATCTGAAGGATGGTTTGGCAAGTTTATATAGCGGTCGCTCTGAATCGACACTTATTGGCTTCTTTGGTCGGTTGAACTATAATTGGAAGGATATGCTTTTTGCATCGGCTTCGTTGCGCTATGAAGGCTCTTCCAAATTTGGTGCTAACCAAAAGTGGGGGTACTTCCCAGCAGCTTCTTTGGCTTGGGAAATGATGGAGATGGGCTTTATGAAGAATACCCGGAAAGTGTTGACCAGTTTGAAACCGCGTGTTTCTTTCGGAATTACCGGTCGTTCGGATTTTGATGCTTATAAATCACTTTCTACTTACAATACCAATGGTAGTTATCTCTTTGACGGGCGTTGGGTAACGGGCTATGCTCCCTCTAGTAATGCTAATCCGGATTTGGCTTGGGAAAAGAGCGTTGCGATTAATCTGGGTGTTGATTTTGTTCTATGGAATCGTTTACGTGGTTCAGTGGAGTATTTTGACCGTAGTTCTAAAGACTTGCTTTATACGTACACGGCACCTCAACCGCCTTTTGTCTATTCCACTATTTTGGTTAACGTTGGAACAACGAAAAATACCGGTATAGAAGTATCTTTGGATGGTGACATCCTTACTAAAACAGCAGTGAAGTGGACGAGCGGAATCAATTATTCTTATGGGAAGACTAAGTTGACCAAACTTTCTAACGATATTTACAAGGCATCTTATCTCGACCTTTACTTAAAACCGGGTACTGGCTCCAGCGAATATTTCTTCCGTGTACAGGAAGGGGGAGAGATAGGGCAGTTCTACGGTTATGAATATGCAGGTGTTGACGAAAATGGCAATATGCTTATTTTGAATGATAAAGATGAGCAAATACCGATTTCTCAGGCTGATGCCAAGTATAAACGTTATATTGGCAATGGTGCTCCCAAGCACTTCTTGTCTTGGAGTAACAACCTGACTTGGAGAAATTTTGATTTGAGTGTATTCTTCCGCGGTACATTCGGTTTTGATGTATTCAACATGCGTAAATATGGTATGGGGCTTCAGGGATGTGGTACAGATAATGTTCTTCGCTCTGCGTATCTGGAAGATAAGAATATCCGTACCGGTGGTGGAGTAATATCTTCCTATTTCCTGGAGGATGGTAGCTTCATAAAACTGGAAAATGTAACCTTGGGATATAATTTTACTCCTAAGAACCGTAAGTTACTGGATAATATGCGCATATATCTGTCTGCCAAGAATCTGTTTACCTTGACCGGATATTCTGGTAATGACCCTTCAATTATAGACGTGAATGGTATCCAGCCGGGAGTAGATAGTAATAGTGCTTATCCTACAGCAACTCAATTGAGTTTAGGTGTGACTCTTCGCTTCAAATAAATGAGAAACAAATTATTAAAAATATGAAAGATATGAAATATATAAAATGTCGTTGGTTATTGGCGATGATTATGTCATGTTCACTTTTCTCTTGTACTAATTTGGACGAGGAAGTGTTCGATCGTGTGGATGCCGGAATTTATTATCAAGATGAGACGAGTGTTCAGGGGGCAGTGGCAGCCATCTATTCGAAAGCTGCATATAGTTATTTGGAATACTTCTGGTATTTGCAGGAGTTTTCTGCCGACCAGGTGGCATGGCGCAGTTGGAACGGTGGACTTTGGGGATGGGATGAGGCATTGAAGTTTGCTTTGTCTTCACATACCTGGACGTCAGAATCAACCATTATTCGCCAAACTTGGGAGAATGCGTGGACCACTATTGGGCTTTGCAATACGCTTATTACAGATTTGCAGGCAATCAGCCCCGCATCTATACGCATGACTGAGGATGCTTTGAATAGTTATATTGCCGAAGTACGTACCCTGCGTGCTTGGGCATACTACAATATCTTTGAGATTTGGGGTGGAGCACTTCCCTTGAACATTTCTTCGGGTGCGGAAATCCCTGGTTCTGCAGATACTGATTTTGATAAGGGGTGCAAGATTATCTACGATTTTATCAGTCAGGAATTAGATGAGTCAGTTACAGATCTTATGAAAGAAGATGGTTCTGGAAAGACTCGCAACCGCATGAACCAAGCTGCCAATCGTATGATTAAGATGCGCTTGTTGCTGAATTCTGAGGTGTTTATCAAACAAAACAGTTATAATGAGTGTGCCACTCTTTGCCAAAAAATTCTGAATGGCGATTATGGTACTTACAGCATTACCGATGACTATCGCGATATTTATTCGATAAACAATGTAGAATGTCCGGAAGTTGTAATGGCATTGGCGATGGAAGTCGGTCAAGTCAATACCGGTTGGATGCGTAACATGCCTTTCATGCCTTACAATTGTTGGGATTACTTTGGAGGTACATACAGCCAGAGCGGATGGAATTGTGTATGCTTGGCACCTTCATGGGATAATTCTGGAAATGTACAGCCGTATGGTGGTACTGACAATCCTAAGAGCTTTCTTACCGACTACGGTGATAAGTTAGGAGCAGTTTATGAACGTTTCCACGATAAAGATATCCGTAAGCAGAACTATGTGTATAATGAAACAACAGGAAACTATCAAGGCATTTTTTTGAAAGGGGCTATTAAAGCCAACTATGGTAAGGGTGCGGCTTTGAAAGCAGATGCCGACCGTGACGGTCAGGATTTGGTTTATGTGGATCAGGTGGGTACATTCCTTAATTTAGGACGTAATCTGGAGACTGTCATGTCACCTCGCTGGGGTGAAACGAATTCAGGTGTCCGTTTGGTAAGATATCCGGTTTATCCGGAGAGTGCAGGCATTGATTTCCAAAACATCGATGAGGTGGAATTCCGTTTGAGTGAAGTGGTCTATACTCTTGCTGAATGTAAAATGCGTGCAGGTGATACGGAAGGTGCTAAAGAACTGGTATATAGAGTTAAAACACGCTATTTTACAGATAAATCGGCTCTCGAACAGCCCGGTCCTGGTTTTACATCCTTTGATATGGATTGGATGTTGAGTGAATGGGGACTTGAATTCTTGGGAGAGGGGCGTCGTCGTCGTACAGACTTGCGTCGTTTCGATAAGTTTACGCAAGGGCAATGGTGGTTCTTTGGCCGTGCCACGGACGACGGTTTAAGCTATCCGGCTAAACGTGACCGCAAATACGAGTGGTATCCCTTGCCCCAGTCTGCCCTTATGGTAAATCCGGGACTGGTACAGAATCCTAATTATTAATCATCCTATAATAATAGTAACAATGAAAAAATATATATGTAATCCGCTATGGCTTTTGTTGCTTTTTGTAGCTTTCATCAGTAGTTGTGACAAGGAGGAAATTGTGTTTGACCATGAGTTGCCGCAATTTGAACTTCGTAGCGATGCTATCTTGCTGGAGGTGATTATGCCCCAAGGAACTGGTGCCGATGAAATAATTTATATTGCAGGCGATTTCAATGGAGGTCAGGATGCTGCTTCCGGAGACCTTAAGTGGCAGATGGAGAAAGCTGCAAACAATGATGTTAAATGGGGCATATACCTCTATCCGGAAGATTTTGTTAATGGAAAGACACTTGCCGATGGCTTTTATTTCGTTTCTAAGACACAAGGTATAGAGCGTACTTTGCAGAATGGGGATGCTTTACATCAAATTTCGGCTAAGGTAGGTACTCGCACTGATATAACGGTAACCCGCTGGAATGCTTATTTTGAGGAGCCGGAAGACCCAAGTGAAGTGATTCATGACGGTTATGCTGTGTTCGTGATGGACAATACAGGTTGGGATGCACTGACACTTTATGCGTGGGGAAATGATTTGCCGGAACTTTTTGGAGGTTGGCCCGGTATTTCACCTACTGGTAGCGTTGAGATAAAAGGAATTACCTATAAATACTTCGATACAGGTGAAGCAAATAAGGGATTGGTTTACAATTTGATATTTAACGATAATGGAGTAGGTTCACAATTTGATGGACCACAGAACTTTACTCTTGACCGTGACATATATTTGGAAATCACAGAAAGCGGTTGGACGGAAATAGATCCGGATGCAGTGGTTATCCATGATGGTTATGCCATATTTATTGAAGACCAGTCCGGATGGGCAGAAACAACCATATATGCGTGGGGAAATGATATACCGGAACTCTTTGGCAGTTGGCCAGGAATATTACCAACCGGTAGTGTTGAGATAAAAGGTGTCACGTATAATTATTACGATACAGGTGAAGCAAATAAGGGATTGACTTACAATCTGATAATGAATAATAACAATGGAGGCTCACAATTTGACCTCGCAGCAGTGACGCTTGATCGAGATTATTATTTCCGTATTACGGACATAGCTGGTGAGGAGATTGACCCTAACAATCCGGACGGAGACTCTGAACCGGAATCTGAAGCGGCTTTTGTTTCTAATCAGAATAATTTCTTGAAATGAGTTTTGTATAGTAATGAAGATGTTAAATGACCTATTGGTGGAATGAGATTGGGGATAGGATATCTCTTTTCAATCTTGCGGATATATGTCCCAAGGCTTGGTTTTTCTATCCCAAGTCTTGGGATAGAAAAACCAAGCCTTGGGAAGAAGTTATCTCTTAGCTCTTTTGTTTTTTAGTATTGGCTTCCGGGATTTTTAGTATTAAGTCTTAGTATCTTTTCTGCCAATGCCCATCACTGGAGAGTTTGGATGCTCCTTTTGCAGATATCAGTTCCGCCAATGAGTATAAGTATAGATAAAAAGTAGAAATATGAAAAAAGTAATAATTGCGACACTGCTCTTTACGATGCTACATTCTTGTATGGGGTGTAGTGATAGTCAGAGTGACATGGAACCGATTCCCGTCCCACAGGAAGAATACATGGCTTCGGATATGGTGATTTATGAGGCAAATCCCCGCATTTTTGCCGAAGAAAATGCGTTCTCTGCCATCAAAGCAGAGCTTGACCGTATTCAAAGCCTGGGAACTACCGTGCTTTGGCTGATGCCTGTAAATGAGCCGGGAGTACTGAAAAGTGTGAATTCACCTTATTGTATAAAGGATTATAAAAAGCTGAATACACGTTACGGAACAAAAAAAGACTTGAAAGAACTGGTAGATGCTGCCCATGCCAAAGGAATGAAAGTGATTCTTGACTGGGTTGCCAACCATACTTCGTGGGACAATGCTTGGGTGACTGAGCATCCGGATTGGTATACACAGGATGCAAATGGCAATGTGGTACAACCTCAAGAACAGCCTTGGGCGGATGTTGCTGACTTGAATTTTGACAACGAAACCATGCAGCAAGCCATGATTGATGCCATGAAGTATTGGGTAACAGAAATTGGTATTGATGGATACCGTTGTGATTATGCCGAGGGGGTACCAGATGCTTTCTGGAAGAAAGCAATCGCCGAGCTCCGTACACTTGACAATAATTTGCTGATGCTTGCCGAAGGCGGAAAAACGTCTTTAATGAACAATGGTTTCAATCTGCTCTACGGCTGGAACTTCCATAGTAAACTGAAAGACTATTATGCCGGTAAATGCTCACTTACTGACCTTTATGCTATGAATACTTCCGAATTGGAGGGAATGCCGAAGGGTACGTTACGGTTACGCTATTCTACTAATCATGACCAGGCAAGTGAGGCTTCACCGATAGAATGTTATGGCGGTGAGCGTGGTGCCATGTCTGCTTTTGTATTGACGACTATGCTCGAGGGGATACCTCTTATTTATAGTTCGCAGGAAGTAGCCTATCCGCGGTCACTTAACTTTTTCAATTACGGAGTTATAGACTTGAAGTCCAATGAAGTCTTTGCGCAAGAGATGGCAGAAATCATCAGAGCCTATAAAGCTACGAGCAGTGTACGTGGTGGTGAACTGGAAGTTTATACTACCGGAGATGTCGCTTCATTTTATCGGGCAGCAGGCAGTCATGGCATGTTGGTCATGGTGAATACTGCCAATGAGTCTGTACAAGTGAAAGTACCTATGGAGCATGCTGGCAAGACCATGACCGATGTGATTGCCGGTGTGGATGTGGAGTTGCCTACAGTAATGACGATGGAACCTTATCAATATTTTATATATCAACAATAACGGATGTATATGAAACATGTATTATTAACAGTTGTATTTCTGGGAATTGCTTGTGTGGCGATGGCACACGAATTGTCATCTCCCAATGGGAATCTGAAACTCAATGTTGTGCTTGATTCCGAGGGGGGGCCGGTCTATAGCTTATATTACAAAGGAGAGCCGGTTGTAGAACCTTCTGCCTTGGGAATACTTATGGAAGAAGCGGATTTGTCAAATGGCTTCCGGATTCTTGATGCAACAAATTCTACTTTTGATGAAACTTGGATGCCTGTATGGGGAGAGTATGAAAAAGTCCGTAACCATTACAATGAACTTACTGTCACTCTCTCACAACCGGCAAAGCACGACCGTATGATGATTGTACGTTTTCGATTGTTTGACGATGGACTCGGATTCCGTTATGAGTTGCCGGAGCAGAAAACCATGAATTATCTGACGGTAAAAGACGAACTGACGGAATTCAATCTGACCGGTAATCATACACTCTATTGCATTCCCGGTGATTATGATACGAATGAGTTTGCCTATACTACTGCGGCCATTTCCGAAGTGCGCGAAGCTATGGAACGTAATCTACGTAAAAAAGGATATGAAGCTAAAGCGACTTCATTCACAGTACAAACACCCCTTATGATAAAGACTACCGAAGGACTTTATATCAATATTCATGAAGCTGCCTTGGTAGATTATTCTGCCATGTTGCTGAATGTGGATGATAAAGAGTTTAACTTTTCTGCTCATCTTACTCCCGATAAATTAGGAAAGAAAGGATATCTGCAATTACCGTTGCATACCCCGTGGCGTACAATTATGGTTAGTGACGATGCACGTAGCATCCTTGCTTCTCAGTTGATTCTTAATCTGAATGAACCTTGTAAGCTGGAAGATACTTCTTGGATTAAGCCACAGAAATTTATCGGTGTCTGGTGGGAGATGTTTACTGGTGGAGGAGGTACATGGGCATATAGCGACTATTATAAGGCTAAACCCGGCATAACCGACTATTCAAAGTTAACTCCTAATGGACATCATCCGGCCAATACTGAACATGTGAAAGAGTACATAGACTTTGCGGCGGAGAATGGTATTGATGCGGTATTGGTTGAGGGCTGGAATGAAGGTTGGGAAGATTGGGCATCCTATCGTAAGGATCGTCAGTTCCTTTTTGACAAACCTTATCCGGACTTTGATGTTGCGGTACTACATGCCTATGCCAAATCAAAGGGAGTAAAGATTATCATGCATCATGAGACGGCTGCTAATGCTGCCGACTATGAGCGGCAGCTGGATGTAGCCTTTCAATTTATGGTAGATAATGGCTATAATTCTGTAAAGACCGGATATGTGGGCTCAATCATTCCCCGTAGTGAATATCATTCCTCACAATGGATGAACAATCATTATATACATGTGGTGAAGCGTGCTGCTGATTATAAGATTATGGTAGATAGTCACGAGGCTGTTCGTCCCACCGGCTTGTGCCGTACCTGGCCCAACTGGGTAGCGCAAGAATCTGCCCGTGGTGGTGAGTTTGAATCTATGGGGGGCAATGATCCGGATCATACTTGTATCTTGCCGTTTACTCGGTTGAAGGGTGGTCCGATGGATTACACTCCTGGTATTTTCCAGACAAAACTTTCGTATTATAATGGTTCGAAACCTAAAGGTCAGGCGGGTACTACATTGGTAAAACAATTGGCTCTATATGTAACGATGCCCTCTCCGTTACAGATGGCAGCAGACCTGCCGGATAATTATCGCCGTTTTCCCGATGCGTTTCAATTTATTAAGGATGTAGCGGTGGATTGGAGCAATTCTTGGTATCTGGAAGCCGAACCGGGTGATTATATCACAGTGGCTCGTCAAGCCAAAGGAAAACAAGAGTGGTATGTAGGTGCTATTACCGACGAACATCCTCGTACGGCAACTATTCCTTTCTCTTTCTTACCCGAAGGAAGGAAATATATTGTTACCGTTTATGCAGATGGTCGGGATGCAGACTGGAAAGATAATCCGCAGAGCTATGACATCCGTCGTGGCATAGTAACGTCAAAGAGTGTGCTGCGTCAACCTCTGGCAAGTAGTGGAGGGGTGGCTATCAGTGTTCGAGAAGCAACAAAAGAAGAGGTAAAAGGATTGAAGAAATTATGAAGCTTGTCCGTACATAGTAATTATTATGTTGCGGATTTAATACAAGCATTTAAGAATTAAAGTTAGCAATTGGAAAGGCATAGTCCGTGAGGATTGTGTCTTTTTTCGTAAATTATTCGTCATTTCTTATTTTCTTTATTATAATTTTTTCTATATTTATGCCGTTATGGCGAATTGTTGACAGAATAGGAAAAGAATAGACCATTTAGGTATGAATAGAGAATGCCGGGGATTTGACATTTTATCATTCTTTAATCAAAATATAACCGTAAAATTTAGCTGTTTTGAAAAGTTTTCTTATATTTGCGGTGTTATTCATTGACATTTTGTTTGAATAGCGTGAAGTCAACAAGGTAATAACCTTTAAAACGTAATATTATGAATATCGAACGTATCATGGCCTCTTTAGAGGCAAAGCACCCCGGCGAGTCTGAGTATCTTCAAGCCGTAAAGGAAGTTCTTCTTTCCATCGAAGATATCTATAACCAACATCCTGAGTTCGAGAAAGCGAAAATTATAGAACGTCTGGTTGAACCTGACCGTATCTTTACTTTCCGTGTAACGTGGGTGGATGATAAGGGTGAAGTTCAGACGAACCTCGGCTATCGTGTGCAGTTCAACAATGCCATTGGCCCGTACAAAGGCGGTATTCGTTTCCATGCTTCCGTAAATCTTTCTATCCTCAAATTCCTGGGATTTGAGCAGACTTTCAAGAATGCTTTGACTACATTGCCTATGGGCGGTGGTAAGGGTGGTTCCGACTTCTCTCCGCGCGGAAAGAGCGATGCTGAAATCATGCGTTTCTGTCAGGCCTTCATGCTGGAATTGTGGCGTCACCTCGGTCCGGATATGGATGTTCCTGCCGGTGATATCGGTGTAGGCGGTCGCGAAGTGGGCTATATGTTCGGTATGTATAAGAAGTTGACTCGCGAATTTACGGGCACATTTACCGGTAAAGGATTGGAATTTGGCGGTTCGCTGATTCGTCCCGAAGCAACAGGATTCGGCGGCTTGTATTTCGTAAACCAAATGTTACAAACAAAAGGCATTGACATCAAGGGCAAGACCGTGGCTATCTCCGGTTTTGGAAATGTGGCTTGGGGTGCTGCTACCAAGGCTACCGAATTGGGTGCCAAGGTGGTTACCATCTCCGGTCCCGACGGTTACATCTACGACCCGAACGGTATCAGTGGCGAAAAGATAGATTATATGCTGGAACTCCGGTCATCGGGCAACGATATCGTAGCACCGTATGCCGACGAATTCCCCGGCTCTACTTTCGTAGCAGGCAAACGCCCGTGGGAAGTGAAAGCGGACATCGCTCTGCCTTGCGCTACCCAGAACGAGCTGAACGGCGAAGATGCACAACACCTCATTGACAACAAGGTGACATGTGTAGGCGAAATCTCCAATATGGGATGTACGCCCGAAGCTATCGACCTTTTTATTGAAAATAAGATTATGTATGCACCGGGTAAGGCTGTCAATGCAGGTGGTGTGGCTACCAGCGGACTGGAAATGTCGCAGAACGCCATGCACCTCAGCTGGAGTGCAGCCGAAGTGGATGAAAAACTCCACGCCATCATGCACGGAATTCATGCTCAATGCGTAAAATATGGGACAGAACCTGATGGCTACATCAACTACGTGAAGGGAGCGAATATCGCCGGCTTCATGAAGGTGGCTCATGCCATGATGGGTCAGGGAATTATCTAAGAGAGAAACTTTGTTTAGTTGTATTTGTATTTGTGGTTTGTGCTGCCCTACGCCTGTGAAGGTATGGGGCAGTACTTTTTTATTCTCAATTAAAAAAGTTGTATCTTTGTATCCGAGAAACCATAAATGACAAAGAGATGTTACTACCTGAATTGAAACTGAGACGTGATAAAATACGCTCTCTCATGGCTCAACAAGAGATTGATGCCGCTCTTATCGCTTGCAATGTAAATTTAATCTATACGTACGGACGTGTCGTCAGCGGTTACTTGTATCTGCCGTTGAATGCTCCCGCTCGTTTATTCATCAAACGTCCCAACAATATTGAAGGGGAACATATTCATCCTATCCGTAAACCGGAACAACTGCCTGACTTACTAAAGGAATGTGGTTTGCCCATACCTGCGAGGTTGATGCTGGAGGGGGATGAGTTGTCTTTTACGGAATATAACCGTTTGGCTGCGTGTTTCCCTGAAACGGAGGTGCTTCCTTGTGGTACGGCACTTATCCGGAAGGCCCGAAGTGTCAAGACTGAAATAGAGATTGAGATGTTCCGCCGTTCCGGCATTGCACATGCTAAAGCTTACGAACAAATACCCTCGGTTTATAGACCAGGAATGACAGACCGCCAGTTATCCATCGAAATAGAGCGCCTGATGCGTTTGGAAGGTTGTCTGGGTATTTTCCGTACCTTCGGACAAAGTATGGAGATTTTTATGGGAAGTCTGCTGGCAGGAGATAATGCTACTGCGCCTGCCCCCTATGATTTTGCTCTGGGAGGCGAGGGACTTGATCCGTCACTGCCTATCAGTGTGAACGGTGCACTGTTGCAGCCCGGCCAGAGCTTTATGGTCGATATGGGGGGTAACTTCTATGGCTATATGGGAGACATGAGCCGTGTATTCTCTATCGGAAAGTTGCCGGAAAAGGCATATGTTGCCCATCAGGTTTGCCTGGACATACAAGAGGCTGTTGTAGAAAAAGCGAAACCGGGTGCTGTTTGTGAGGACCTTTACAATCTCGCTATCGATATTGTCACCAAAGCGGGCTTTGCCGACAACTTTATGGGAGCCACTCAAAAAGCCAAGTTTATCGGTCATGGCATCGGACTGGAAATCAATGAAATGCCGGTGCTGGCTCCACGCATGAAGCAGGAGCTGGAACCGGGCATGGTCTTTGCTTTGGAACCGAAGATTGTTTTGCCAGGCATTGGTCCCGTCGGTATCGAAAACTCTTGGGTTGTAACAGCGGAAGGAGTGGAGAAACTGACGTTGTGTAAGGAAGAGATTGTGGAACTTTGAAAATTGATAATGGATAATGGATAATGGAAAATTGCCATGCGGTTTCAATAAATACGCTGCACTGTTTATTTTTCCATTATCCATTTTCAATTATTTTACCCTTCTGTTAAGCTGATTATTCGCTTTCGAAGGTTTGGATTTACCAATCCGTTTTCCGGTTGGCTTGGCCTTGTTGCTCCGTTTGGGCTTTATGCCGGAATGGTTACTCGCCTTCATAATATTCACATAAGTAGTAGCGGGCTATAAAGTCCCAATATTGATGCAGTGTTTCTTTTCCTTTCAAGAAGGGAAGTTCCACATCGGGTAGAATTCCTTTGGTCATTCCGTATTTCAGCAGGTCGAACGGACACTCTCCGGGTTGGCAGAACATCTTGTAACCCTCTGCAGCAGCGCGTTTGGCATCGTACATCGGGTTATGTTCTTCACAGAAATAGGCGGCCACGTTGTGGGCTACGAGCATACCTTTGGCGTTGGCATAAATCACGAACTCTTTTTGGTATTCCAGGTCGGGCAATAATGCGGACCGTTTGTTTTCCCATCCCAAGACATCGACAAAGAAAGTGCAAAGCTCCTTGTAATCGGTGAAGTATAGCAGCGGTTTCCCCTGGCTGTATTCCAGACAGCGGGCGGCATCTTTGCTCAGTTTGGTTTCCGGAGTGACTTCCGGCAGCGGAGTAATGGGCATATCCAGTAAATCAAGTCCCATTACCCAAAGGAAGGAAGATTCTCCCTCGCTGATGGGAGCTTCTTCGAAACGTGCATCCATCAGTTCATAGGCGCTTTGGCTTAATGCAAGCAGGTCTTTGTCATAAGGACTGAACAAGGTGTATTCCTTGTCAAAAATACTGAATTGTGATTTCAATGTCCACAGTACGAATGCAATGTCTTCCTGATTTATTTCATCGGGCGTATAATCGTCACCCAGTGGATAGAACGGCAGGTAAGTTCCGTATACTCCTTGAAAGGCTTCGGAGAAAAGTTTCCAGCCTCCGCTTTGGGCAATGGCATCTTGAAAGTACATGCCGAGGGAGATGGCTGCGTCAATTTGGGTACGCAGGTCTTCCTTGTTGAACAAGGGAGAGGTCTTGACGAGGGGCAGGATGCTTGTGGCAAAGTCGAGGTACCATTTGTCCGTTGGCAGTACGTGGGTGCGTTCATTGGCCCCCAACCAATATTGCATGTTGATTGTTGTCATGATTTGTTTGTTTTAGATAAATATTATAGTCTTTTTAATGCCAATTTGATGACTTGTTCCACCGGTGCGCTTGGTTCTTCCTTCAAAATGGCAAGCACTACTTTTTGTGAGGGGGCTTGTGCAAAGCCCAGCATGGTAAGGGCGGCTACGGCTTCTTCTTGTACTTGTGCGTTGGCTGCCGATACCAGTGTACCTATGGTCCCTGCGTTGCCGGCTACAACGCTGCCGGTCTTGATTTTGTCTTTTAAATCCACAATTATCCGTTGGGCTGTTTTCAGCCCGATACCCTTGACTGTTTTCAGTAGAGTGGCGTTTTCCGTGCTGATGACATTTATCAGTTCGGATGGCGAGAGTGCCGAGAGAATCATGCGAGCTGTATTTCCGCCGATGCCTGAAACGGAGATGAGCAACAGGAATAGTTCGCGTTCCTGCTTGTCAGCGAACCCGTAGAGGACATAGGCGTCTTCACGGATAGCTTCGTATATATATAGTTTGCATTCTTTCTTGCCCTGGATGGCGGCATACGTATTCAATGAAATATTGACGCCGTATCCCAGTCCGTTGCAGTCTATTATTGCGGTTGCCGGACTTAGTTCGGCAATTCCGCCTCTGATGTATTCTATCATAATTCTTTTGCTTGTTGGCCCCAAATGTGCCTTGCGTACATATCATCTGCGAATGTATGAATTATTATTGGACTTTCACTCACTAAAAAAAGAAAAACTGTGTGAAACAGCAGGGAGTTCTGCCGATATAATAAATTAAAATGCTTACTTTTGCGCCGATAAAGTAGAAAACTGATAAATAAATTCATAAAAAGAATGAAAAAAGTAAGAGCAGCCATCGTTGGCTATGGTAATATCGGGCATTATGTGCTCGAAGCCCTGCAAGCAGCTCCCGATTTCGAAATTGCCGGTGTAGTACGCCGTGCCGGAGCTGAAAACTGTCCTGCGGAACTGAGTGCATATCCCGTTGTGAAGAATATCAAGGAACTGAAAGGCGTGGATGTTGCTATCCTTTGTACGCCTACCCGCAAAGTGGAAGAGTATGCAAAGGAGATCCTTGCTTTAGGCATTCATACTGTGGACAGTTTCGATATCCATACGGGTATCACTGCCTTGCGCCGCACACTGGATGCAGAGGCTAAAAAGCATAATACGGTATCCATCATTTCTGCCGGCTGGGACCCGGGTAGTGACTCCATTGTCCGCACCATGCTGGAAGCCATTGCTCCGAAAGGCATTACCTATACTAATTTTGGTCCGGGCATGAGCATGGGACATACCGTGGCTGTAAAGGCCATCGAAGGTGTGAAAGCCGCCCTTTCCATGACTATTCCTACAGGAACCGGCATTCACCGTCGTATGGTGTACATCGAGTTGAAGGATGGCTACGAATTTGACAAGGTGACTGCAGCCATCAAAGCCGACCCGTACTTTGTGAATGACGAAACACATGTAAAATTGGTTCCGAGTGTGGATGCACTGCTCGATATGGGTCATGGGGTAAACCTGACCCGTAAAGGTGTGTCCGGCAAGACGCAGAACCAGCTATTTGAGTTCAACATGCGTATCAACAATCCTGCCCTCACGGCACAAGTGCTGGTATGTGTGGCGCGTGCCGCTATGCGTCAGCAGCCGGGTTGCTATACAATGGTTGAAGTTCCGGTAATAGACTTGCTTCCAGGCGACCGCGAAGAGTGGATTGGCCATTTGGTATAAGACACAGAAAAAACAGATGATGTGTTTGGTTCAAACGCATCGTCTGCTTGCCCCGAATACATCATCTGTTTGATGCAAACGCATCATCCGTTCTACCGCGAATGGATGATGCGTTTTTTATATGTCTTGTTCTTTAAAAGAAATACCTCAGTATATCATTGAAGTTTGCCCAAATCAGCAAACCGAACAAGAGGAACATGCCCACCATCTGCGCACGTTCCATAAACTTGTCGCTGGGCTTGCGGCGTGCAATGATTTCGTAAATGAGGAATAACACGTGTCCGCCGTCCAGTGCAGGGATGGGCAGAATATTCATAAAGGCAAGGATGATGGAGAGGAATGCCGTCATGTACCAGAACTGGTGCCAGTCCCACGTGGCGGGGAAAATACTGCCGATGGTTCCGAAACCTCCGAGTTGCTTGGCTCCTTCCTTGGAGAAGAGATATTTCATCTGGCCTACGTAGCCTTTCAGAGTCTTTACCCCCAAAGATACGCCGGCAGGGAAAGAGGAAAGGAAACTGTATTCCTTACGGACAACGGGCAGCAGCTTGTCGGTTGCCGTACGTGCTGCTACGCCTATTTCATAGTCGGCATTGGTCATCATGCTCAAGGTGTCTGTCACACCGTTACGGACGTATGTCAAGGTTACCTCATGGGATGCGTTGGCTTTCTTGCGCTTCAGCATCTCTTCTTTGAAGTCGTAGTAGGCTATTGACTTTCCATCCAAGTGGGTGATGCTGTCACCTACTTGCAGACCGGCGGAAGCGGCAGGGTATCCTACAATCAGGCTGTCGACTACATAAGGGAAACGGAAACTGGCGAAACGCACGCTGTCTGCCAGCAAGCGGTTCATCATGTCTTCGGGGATGTAGACTGAAGCAGCTTCCCCATCACGCAATACGCTTACCTGGCGAGCATCGACAATACTGGTCAGCAGGTCGCCATCATAGCGTTCGAACGGTACCCCGTCGGCAGATATTAGGATATCGCCGTCGCGGAAGCCTATGGCTTTGGCTGTTTCGTTAAAATCCATACCCAATGGGGCTTTTTGTACTGGTATATATTCGTCGCCCCAAGTAAAAAGTATCATGGAATAGATGAACAATGCGAGCAGGAAGTTGAACAATACACCGCCTACCATAATTAGCAGGCGCTGCCATGCCGGCTTGGCACGGAACTCCCATGGCTGCATGGGTTGCTTCATCTGTTCGGTATCCATAGATTCGTCTATCATACCTGCTATTTTTACATAACCACCTAAGGGTAGCCACCCGATACCATATTCCGTGTCACTGTGTTTGGGCTTGAACTTGAATAATGTGAACCAAGGGTCAAAGAATAAGCAGAACTTTTCTACCCGCGTCTTGAACAGACGCGCAAAAAGGAAGTGCCCCCCCTCATGAACAATAACGAGCAACGAGAGGCTCATAATGAGTTGCAGGGCACGAATCAAGAATGTTTCCATCTAATTATTTGCTGTTTTACGATTTTTATAATTTTCGCAAAGGTACGTTTTCTTATTTAACGTATCAAATGAGTAGATGTTTTTTATAATTCTTTTCATTCCGGTGTATCTATCAAATCAGCTCTTCTGCTATCCGTCGGGCTTCGGCATCCGTAGCCACATAGTCTTCATAGGTGGGCTTCTGTAAGTAGGATACGCGCGACATGGTCTTTTCTATTACTTCACTCATGCCAAGGAACGAAATTTTGTCCTGCAGGAAGGCAGCTACCACCACTTCATTGGCGGCATTGACAATGCAAGGCATATTGCCTGCACGATGTAGCGCTTCGTAGGCCAGGGCGAGGTTACGGAAACGGGTGGTGTCCGGTTGCTCGAACGTCAGTTCCGTGCACAGCTTGAAGTCCAGGCGCGGGAAAGAGGCTTTCAACCGGTCGGGATAGGAGAAGGCATATTGGATGGGCAGGCGCATGTCCGGCATTCCCAGTTGTGCTTTCACGGCACCGTCCTCAAACTGTACCATGGAGTGGATGACGGATTGCGGGTGTACCACGACTTCTATCTGGTCGGGACGTACACCGAACAGCCATTTGGCTTCGATTACCTCGAACCCTTTGTTCATCATGGAAGCAGAGTCTATCGTGATTTTGGCGCCCATGTCCCAGTTGGGGTGTTTCAGTGCTTGCGCTTTGGTGACGGTTGTTAGTTGCTCCATAGTGCAGGTGCGGAACGGACCTCCGGAGGCAGTCAGTATCACTTTTTCTATTTGGTTGCCTATCTCACCGGCCAGGCACTGGAAAACGGCGGAGTGCTCGGAGTCGACGGGTAGGATGGGGACACCGCTGAAGCGTGCCAGGTTATTGATGAGCTCTCCCGCCACCACCAGCGTCTCTTTGTTGGCAAGGGCTATCGGCTTACGGGCTCGGATGGCATTCATGGTGGGCTTCAGCCCTGCATATCCCACCATGGCGGTCAATACCATATCAATGGGATTTTCGGTCACAATCTGGCAGAGGGCATCTGCGCCGGCATATACCTTGATAGGTAGGTCGGCAAGCGCTTCTTTCAGTTGCGTGTATTTCGATTCGTTGGCTATTACCACTGCCTCAGGCTTGAATCTGCGTGCCTGGGCTATGAGTTCCTCTACGCGGTTATTGGCGGTCAATACGTATGCTTCGTACTGGTCGGGATGTTCTTCGATGACCTGCAACGCTTGTGTACCGATGGAACCGGTAGAACCGAGTATGGCAATCTGTTTCATTTACTATTATGCTATTTACAATTTACTATTTGGAGACTAAAATACGATGTAAAGCTCGGGATTTACGGCCCTGCCCTTATGCCACAGCTCGAAGTGAAGGTGGGGACCGGTGGACAGCTCGCCGGTGTTTCCTACCAGTGCGATGGCTTCACCCCCTTTCACCGCATCTCCTTCCCGTTTCAGCAGAGAGCCGCAATGCTTGTAGACTGACACGAAGTCCTGGTTGTGCTGTATTTCTATCAGATAACCCGTCTCGGCAGTGTAGGTACTCAGTATGACGGTACCGTCTAAGGTGGCCAATACGCTTTCGCCCGGATTGGCGGCAATGTCCGTGCCGAAGTGTTTTGTTTCGGCATTGAAGGGAGATGAAATCATGCCGCGTGTGGGGCGGTAGAAAATCAGTCCGTCTATTTCGGGGCGAGCGGTGATGCTCGTCAGGTTGTACTTTTCTGTCTCCTCGTACTGTTTGCGGAATTCGGCTTCCCGTTGTGTACGTTCCATGAGCGAATCTTCGCGCAGGTGGGTCAACGAGTCGATGGAATGTATGGTATCTGCCTTTATCTTGCCCTGGAAGATGTCCTGGATATTCATGATATAGAGGTTCTGTCTGTTCACCAGTTGCTGGAGGGAATCTACGCGCAAGGCATTCTCCACTACCTGGGCACGGATTTCACTGTTCATATATCCCGGCAGGTAGTTGCGCAGCGGGGTGAAGGCTACGATCAGGGAGGCGATGAGAAACAATACGAACAGCACGGAGAGCAATACGGACAGTCCGTTCAGCTTGGATACGCGCAACGTGATGATATCCTCAAGGGTATTCTCGTTCGTAATCGTCAGTCTGTACTTGAACTTGATGTTACTCCAAAATGCTTTTCTTCGTTTCTTTTTCATACCTCTTCTGTTTCGTCCAAAGCTATCAAACCTTCCGGCAGGTCTACGGTGATGACCTTGTGCTTCTGGTCAATGTCTATGATAAACTCTTCTTGTGCCGGCACCAGCAGTTCTTCTCCCTGATAATCTACCACAAACAGTGTGTTGATGGTCGATGTGTCCACGTCCGTCACTTCTCCCAGCGTGCCGTGATGTACTTCCTCCATACGAAAACCGACGAAGAAGTCCCAACTCAGTTCACCTGGTCCTGCCTCTTCTGCATGCTTTACGGGGAAGTAGACCTCAATATTAGTGAACATGCGGGCGCGTTCTGTCGTGTCCACGCCTTCCAGTTTGACAAGGGCGGTGGTGTCGGAGCGGAAACGGTATTCTTCCAAGAAGAAAGGCACCAGTATACCATCCAGCAGGCAGATTAGGTATTCGGCTTCCACCCGGTCGAAGATGTCATCCGTAAAAGTGAACGATAGTTCTCCGTGAATGCCGTGGGGCTTGTTGAATATACCTATCTTATATACTTCTTCTCTCTTTATCATCTTATTCTATTCTTGTTATTCTTGCTCCGAGCGCATTCAGTCGCCCTTCGATGTTCTGATACCCACGGTCTATCTGCTCTATGTTGTGGATGCGGCTGATGCCGTCCGCACTCATGGCAGCTATCAGCAGGGCGATGCCCGCACGGATATCGGGCGAGGTCATGTTGCCGCCACGTAGTTTAAAGCCGTGGTCGTGACCGATGACAACGGCGCGGTGCGGGTCGCAGAGGATAATTTGCGCTCCCATATCTATCAGCTTGTCCACAAAGAACAAACGGCTTTCGAACATTTTCTGATGAATGAGTACACTGCCTTTTGCCTGGGTGGCAACCACCAGCAGCACACTGAGCAAGTCTGGTGTCAGTCCGGGCCAGGGTGCGTCGGCAATGGTCATGATGGAGCCGTCGATAAAGTACTCTATCTGGTACGTCTCTTGTGCGGGCACGTAAATGTCGTCTCCCCACTGCTCCATCTTGATGCCGAGTCGACGGAAACTGTCGGGGATAATTCCCAAGTTCTCGTAGGAGACATTCTTGATGGTCAGTTCGCTACGGGTCATGGCTGCCATGCCAATGAAACTGCCCACTTCAATCATGTCGGGGAGGATGGTATGCTCGGTTCCGTGCAGCTCGTCTACTCCTTCGATAGTCAGGAGGTTGGAGGCGATGCCTTCTATCTTAGCTCCCATCCGGTTCAGCATTCTGCAAAGTTGCTGCACGTAGGGTTCGCAGGCGGCGTTGTAGATGGTGGTCTTGCCTTTGGCAAGGACGGCTGCCATTACGATATTGGCTGTTCCCGTTACAGATGCCTCGTCGAGTAGCATATAACTGCCATGCAGTTGTTTGGCTGAGATTTCGTAGATGCCACGCTCCTCATTATAGACAAAGTCGGCTCCTAAATTCTGGATACCGATAAAGTGTGTATCCAGACGGCGGCGTCCTATCTTGTCTCCGCCCGGCTTGGAAATCATGGCCTTGCCGAAACGTGCCACCATCGGCCCCACCAGCATGACGGAACCGCGCAGGCTGGAACATTTTTTCAGGAACGCGTCACTTTCCAGATAGGCGAAATCAATGTTGGCAGCTTGAAAGCTGTAAGTGTCAATGCCTTTTTTAGATACGCTGACTCCCATATCCCGCATCAATTGGATAAGGTTGTTGACGTCCAGTATGTCCGGGATATTGTGCACAGTCACCTCTTCGGCAGTGAGCAATGTGGCGCAGATAATTTGCAACACCTCGTTTTTTGCTCCTTGGGGGTAAATGTCACCGGAAAGTCTGTGTCCTCCTTCGATTACAAATGATGCCATGAAATTAGTGATTAGGGGTTGGTGATTAGTGATTAGTGATTAGTGGTCTGCATGGTGATGCCGCATGGCATTAATCACTAACCACTAATCATTCAATTTTAGTATTTCCGTTTATTGTTCCGGTTGTTGTTCCGGTTATTCTGGTTGTTCACTTTCGGACGGTAGTTCTGGTCAATACGTTCGGCCATGAGACGGACGATACTGTCTGTCATTTGCAGTTTTCCGTCAGAGAGTTCGGTGAGATCATCTGAAATCTTACGGTCATCGACGGTATCTTTGTTCCATGCCATGTAGTCTTTCTTCATGTGGTTACAAATGAGCGCTATCAAGTTCTGCTTCTCTTCTCCTTCCGGAAATTCGATGGCTTTCTTTATCAGTACTTCCAGTGTACGGCCATAGTGGCGGTAGCGGATTTTGGTACTGGGGTAGGGGATGCTCTCCGGCTTGGTATTCAGATTGTCCTTGCGGATAATTTCGTACGGATAATCTATATCCAATTGGAAGTTGGCCATGATGGCAAGGTGGTCCCATAGCTTATGTTTGAAGTCGGGCACATCGCGCAGATGGGGAAACATGTTTCCCATGATGTTGATGATTGTGTTTGCGCAACGCTGGCGTTCTGCACGGTCTTCGATTGTCAGCGCGTGGTCTACCATATTCTGGATGCTGCGACCATATTCGGGTAGGGGCATCCGTTTTTGTTGAGTGTTATATTGCATCTTTAATTAGTGATTAATGTTCAACGATTAGTGATTAGGGTTTAGCGATTAGTGGTTAGTGATTAATGGGCTACGTAGTGATACCGCATGGTATTCATCCCTAATCCCTAATCGCTAAACCCTAAATAAGTTTCTTTGGCGTGCCGGCTACGAATTCCTTCAAATAGAAGGGTTCGAAATAGGCCACATCCTTGAAATCTTGTTCGGCTATTGCCTTTTCTGCCAACGGGAACATCATGCCGGCAAGCGGGCGGATGCCGTCGATGAAGTGTGCATTGGGATGCGTGATTTTCTCTTTGCATTTGGCTGCACCGTCACCGAAGAAATAGACGGGATGTTGCTCTAAAAATTCTAGGTAGGAGTTTTCGTCCACAATATCGGCTGCAATGTCGCGCACCGATTTCAAGGCACGGTCGTAGATGGCAGCATAGACTTCCATGCGGCGGGCGTCAATCATCGGGCAGAGTAATGCGTCGTCGGGCAACTCATCGTGGTAGAGCAATACCGGTACACACTGAACTTTCAGGGTTTCCAGCCCGATAAGTGGCAGGTTACGTCCATAGCAGACACCTTTTGCCATCGACACGCCGATACGCAACCCGGTATACGAACCAGGGCCGCAGCTCACGGCGACTGCATCCAACGGCATGGCATGGCTATCGGCAAAGGATAGCGCCTCGTCCACAAAGATTCCCAATGAAACGGCGTGTGAAGGGCCATTCAGGTCCTCTTTCTTGAAAACGTTCTGTCCATCCTCGCTCACGGCTACGGAGCAGGCAGAAGTGGACGTTTCAATATGCAAGATACATGACATAACTTTTATTCTTGATTTTATTGTGGCAAATTTACGTGATTATTTTCACTAATTAAAATAATCGTGTAATTTTGCGCAAAACTATAACATTATGATACAATCTATGACAGGCTACGGCAAAGCAACCGTCGAACTGCCTGATAAGAAAATCAACGTTGAAATAAAGTCGCTCAATAGTAAGGCAATGGACCTATCTGCCCGCATTGCTCCGCTTTATCGTGAGAAGGAGATGGAAATCCGTAATGAAATATCACGGAAACTGGAGCGCGGAAAGGTGGATTTCAGCCTTTGGATAGAAAAGAAAGAGAGTGCGGAAAGCGCCACTCCCATCAACCAGACATTGGTTGAGGGATATTACAAGCAGATTTGTGCTATATCAGAAAATCTAGGAATACCTGTGCCGGATGCGATGGACTGGTTTGCCACGTTACTCCGTATGCCGGATGTGATGACGAAGAATGATACGCAGGAACTGAGTGAGGAGGAATGGGCTGTGGTCTATTCGGCTGTGGAAAAGGCTGTCGGTGCGCTGGTGGACTTCCGTAAGCAGGAAGGAGCTGCCCTTGAAAAGAAGTTCCGTGAGAAGATCGCCAATATCTCCCATTTGTTGGAGACTATCGCTCCCTACGAGAAAGAGCGTGTGGCCAAAGTGAAGGAGCGTATTACCGATGCACTGGAAAAGACCTTGAGCGTGGATTATGACAAGAACCGTCTGGAGCAGGAACTCATCTACTACATTGAAAAACTGGATGTGAACGAAGAGAAACAGCGTCTTGGCAATCATCTGAAATATTTTATCAATACGCTGGAAACCGGAACCGGACAAGGCAAGAAGTTAGGGTTCATCGCCCAGGAGATGGGACGCGAAATCAATACCTTGGGCAGTAAGTCCAATCATGCGGAGATGCAGAAGATTGTCGTTCAGATGAAAGATGAATTGGAGCAAATCAAGGAACAAGTATTGAACGTCATGTAGTATCAAATAGTAAATCGTCAAATCGTAAATAATTCGATGGCAAAACTTATCATATTTTCAGCCCCTTCGGGCTCTGGCAAGTCAACGATTATCAACTATCTGCTGACTCAAAATCTGAACTTGGCATTCTCCATCTCAGCGACCAGCCGCCCGCCCCGCGGAACGGAGAAAGATGGAGTGGAGTATTTCTTTCTGACTCCTGACGAGTTCCGTCGTCGCATAGCCAATGATGAATTCCTGGAGTATGAAGAGGTATATCAGGACCGTTTTTACGGAACACTGAAGGAGCAGGTGGAAAAGCAATTGGCTGCCGGACAGAATGTAGTGTTCGATGTGGATGTAGTGGGTGGTTGCAATATCAAGAAATTCTATGGTGAGCGTGCTTTGTCTGTTTTCATTCAGCCACCTTCAGTGGAGGAATTGCGCAAACGCTTGGTGGGGCGCGGAACAGATGCTCCCGAAGTGATAGAGAGCCGCGTGGCGAAAGCCGAATACGAACTGGGCTTTGCACCGAAGTTCGATACCGTGATTGTGAACGATGACCTGGAGACAGCCAAAGCGGAAGCATTGAAAGTAATCTCTCAATTCTTGAACGAATGAAACAACGTGGAGGAGTGTACAACCAGTTGGCACCGAGGAGGAAGAATAGCCCGAAGCTGAACAAGGCATTGCTAATTATTAATAGCGTTCTGTTCGTCTGCTCCCTTGTTGTGGGTGTATTGTATATACATCATGGCGAGCCTCGTTCCAGTATTTCAATGTTTCTTATCTCTGTAGTGACGATTTTCAATGCTTGGGCTGCCTGGCGTGCGTTGCAAAGACGTCCTTTGTAAGGTTGTATATGAATAAGAATAAATGAATATAGGAATCTTCAGCGGCTCGTTCAACCCGATACACATCGGACATTTGGCCCTCGCCAACTATCTTTGCGAATACGGGGACCTGGACGAAGTGTGGTTTATGGTCACCCCCCACAATCCGCTGAAGGAAGAAAACGATCTGATGGATGACAAGTTACGTTTGAAGCTGGTGCAGCTAGCCACTGAGGGTTATCCCAAGTTTCGCGCTTCCGATTTTGAATTCCATCTGCCTCGGCCTTCTTATACTGTTCATACGTTGGATGCGCTGAAACGGACTTATCCCCAACACACTTTCCATCTTGTCATTGGTTCGGACAACTGGAGGCTGTTCCACCGTTGGTACGAGTCGGAACGCATTATTGCCGAAAATCATCTTCTGGTTTATCCCCGTCCCGGCTATCCGGTAGAGGCCACCTTTTTACCGCAGAATGTGCGGACAGTTTCTTCTCCGGTATTCGAAATCAGCTCCACTTTTATCCGTCGGGCCATAGAGGAGGGAAAAGACGTACGCTACTTCCTGCATCCGGCTGTGTGCGATGAACTCAAACGGATGCAGAATAAATGAATCTTTAAACTGAAATAAATGTCTGTATTTGTACGTGTTTTCATATTTATTTCTTATTTTTGAACGTATCAACCTTGAATGCATGGAAGAGTTTTCTTAATACATAGATATTCCTTAATTTAATAATCCGCTTATGAGAAAAGAACTACTGTTACTGGGAGCATTCGGTATGCTGACGACAGCGACGCTTTGTGCGCAAGAGTTTCATTTGCAACCTACTCCCCAAGAATATATTACGCAAAAAGATTCTGTTGATATTCCCCGACAATACCAGATCCTTTCCGGCAATTCCGTGCAGGACGGACCTGCGTTGCCTTTACTCCGTTCATTGATGCCGGAAGAGGTGCTTGGCGCTTCTTTCCGTGTATATATAGGAGTGAAAGGAGATAAGATTATCAAGAAATACCAACATCGGATTCCACGCAAATCCGAAGGTTATTTCCTGAAAATAGAAAAAGACTGCATCGTCATAGCCGGTGCTGACGAACGGGGAGCGTACTATGGTGTACAGACTCTTGCGCAGTTGCTTGCTTTAGACAAGCTGCCTTTGGCTGAAGTGACGGACTATCCTGATGTTCCCTATCGGGGTGTGGTAGAAGGTTTTTACGGTGCTCCCTGGAGTCAGGAGGCGCGTATACGCCAGCTTGATTTTTATGGTCGGAACAAAATGAATGTCTATATCTATGGACCGAAAGACGATCCTTATCACCGGACTCCCAACTGGCGCAAGCCTTATCCTGCTCGAGAAGGAGAAGAGTTGAAAGTATTGGTGAATAGGGCGAAGGAGAACAATGTTATTTTCTATTGGGCCATTCATCCGGGTCAGGATATTCGCTGGAATGAAGAAGACCGCTCGTTATTGTTGCAGAAGTTCGAAAGCATGTACCAGTTGGGTGTGCGTGGTTTTGCCGTTTTCTTTGATGATATTTCGGGTGAGGGGACAAAGGCAGACAAGCAGGCTGAACTGTTGAACTATATTGACGACCATTTTGTAAAAGTCAAGCGGGATGTTGCACCATTGATATTGTGTCCCACAGAGTACAACAAGTCATGGACCGATGTGGAGGGAGGCTATCTCACTACGCTTGGTGATAAGTTGAACGAGGGTATCAAGGTGATGTGGACCGGTGATATGGTAGTTGCTACTATAGATAAGTCTACGCTGGACTTCGTCAATCCGCTGCTGAAACGTAAGGCGTACATTTGGTGGAATTTCCCCGTTTCGGATTATGTACAAGACCATTTGCTGCTAGGGCCGGTTTATGGAAACGGGCTTGATGTAAAAGATGATATGTCTGCTTTTGTTTCCAATCCGATGGAACATGCCGAGGCTTCCAAAATCTCTCTGTACAGTGTAGCTGATTATACTTGGAATATGGAGAATTATGATAGTGAAACTTCTTGGAAACATGCAGTCAGAGACCTTATGCCACTTCATGCCGAATATTTGGAAATCTTCGCTGCTCATAATTCCGACCCGGGACAGAATGGACATCGCTTCCGTCGTGAAGAGTCCGTTGCCATTCAGCCTGCTCTCTCTGCCTTGTTGAAAGCCTATCAAGAGAAAAACGAGATAGATGAAGATGCCTATCGGCAGGTAGCTGAGGAATGCCGGAAGATAATCGTTGCCGCTGATGGATTGCTTGCGTCGGGAAATGAGAATCGTCCGTTGATAACTGAAATAAGGCCTTGGCTCATTCAGTTCAAACAAGTGGGAGAGTATGGTGCGGAGGTGCTGAACATGATACGCCTGCGCCAGCAGAAGGATGCATTTATAGGTAGCTACGAACACGCCCGCGCCCTGCTGGTGCTGATGGGTGAGACGGATGCCCAATATAAAGCGGGCATAAAGAGCGGCAGCCTGCATCTGATGCCTACTTTCAATGCTTTGTTCGAAGCGGCGACAACGGGCTATAATGCAGCGTTCCATGCCGGGCTTGATACAAAGGCTGTTTATTCTCCCTACACGTTGAAGAGCGACGTGAATCAGTTGGCTTCGCTTCCTATTCAGCAGAAGGGAAAGGTGAATACAATTATTCCGTCCAATGAAGTCATCAACTGGCAGGCAGGCGGTGTGCTGACCATTTCGATGGATTATGCCCGCCAGTTGAGTTCGGTGCTTATTGATTTGGGAGATGCGGAGGTGGCTAATTCTAAGTTTAAACTGGAAGTAACTTCGGATGGTACAAACTGGCAGGCGGTGGATTTGAAACCGGGATACAGAACGCAGGTGAAGGCATCTCTCAAGGATTTGAGCGTTGCGAAGATGAGGCTGGTGAATGTATCCGACACAGAGCAGAAGGTGTATTTCAAAATGTTCCGTTTTACGGAGAATTGATATGGTTCTTGATTCTTAAAATAGAGTTACGCGTCTGGGACGATGCTCCCCGTTGTTCTTAAGATCGGAATGACGGGGAGCACTTTTTTAGGAAGTTATTCAAGGCATTTGTCCAAGTCGCGGATGATTTGCTCTTTATCCATATTTTGTCCGATGAATACTATCTTCAGCATGCGGTCGCCGTATTGCTCGTCCCAGTCTCTTAGCAATCCCGGTTCTTGGCGCATCAGTTCTATCATGTCTTCTTCGGGGGCGGTGGCATACCATTGTCCGGCTTCAGTTATTTTCTTCTGTATACCTGCTTGTTCAAAGAGGAAGGACATGTCGCGGTTGTGGCTGAAGTAGCAGACACCCTTGGCGCGGATAACGCTGCGGGGCCATTTGGTAGCGACATAGTGGTCGAACTTATGAATGTCGAATGCAGGACGGCGGTAGTAGACAAATGTGCCAATACCGTATTCTTCTACTTCACCTCCTTCGTGATGGTGGTGATGATGACCCTCTTCATGATGGTAATGCGCCTCTTTTTCCTCCTCTTCGCTTACTTGTTGCTCTATGCCACGAATCCATCCGGCGGAAGTTGCGGCACGTTCAAAGTTAAAGAGGTGGGTATGGATAATCTTATCCAGGTCTACATCTGCATAATTGCACTCTATAATTTGGGCACCGGGTTGCAAGGTGTGGATAATCTGCCTGATACGTTTTAATTCCTCGGGCTGTACTTCTGCTGCTTTGTTCAGCAGGATAATATTACAGAACTCAATTTGCTGAATGATGAGGTTTTCTATATCTTCCTCATCAATGCCTTTGCGTGTCAAATCATCTCCGCAAGAAAATTCACTTTGCAGACGTAAGGCGTCCACCACGGTGGTAATGCAGTCTAAGCGGCAAATACCGTATTTAGTATACGCTCCTCCCATATGAGGAATGGAGCAGAGTGTTTGGGCAATAGGCTCCGGTTCACAGATGCCACTCGCTTCAATCACGATGTAGTCGAAGCGTTGCATCTTCATGATTTCGAACATCTGCTCTATCAAGTCTGTCTTCAGCGTACAGCAGATACAGCCATTCTGTAGAGCTACCAGGCTGTCGTCTTTCTTTCCCACCACGCCACCTTTCTGTATAAGGTCTGCATCAATGTTCACTTCGCCTATGTCATTGACGATAACGGCAAACTTAATGCCACGTTTATTAGAAAGAATGTGATTTACCAACGTCGTTTTGCCACTGCCTAGATAACCGGTCAACAGCAGTACGGGGATTTCTATTGTATTCATAATCGTTTGGTTTGCTTCAATGATAATGGTCTTCTTTTATTAACTTCCGCAAAGTTATCTGATTTATGTGATAATGGATTGAAAAAAACAAAATTTTGTTTCTTCTATATTATTAAACAGAAAAAAGGTGAAAAGCTTTGAGCCCCTCACCTTTCTTCTGTTGTAGTTGTACTATGGCTTTAGTTCTTACAGAATCCCTTGCGCCATCATCGCCTTTGCCACCTTCATAAATCCGGCCACATTGGCACCCTTCACGTAATTTACATAACCGTCGGCTTCCGTACCATATTGCACGCAAGCTTCGTGAATGTTCTTCATGATGCTCTTCAATTTCTCGTCCACTTCCTCTGCACTCCAGCTCAACTTGATGGAGTTCTGAGTCATTTCGAGACCGGATACTGATACACCGCCGGCATTGGCTGCCTTACCCGGAGCATACAGAATCTTTGCATCTTGGAATACGCGGATTGCTTCAGGGGTAGAAGGCATGTTTGCACCTTCGGACACAGCCATGACACCATTAGCAATTAGTTTTTTGGCATCATCTCCATTTATTTCATTCTGAGTTGCAGAAGGCAGGGCGATGTCTGCCTTTTCACCCCAAGGACGTGCACCTTCTACGTACTTGACACCCGGATATTGTTCAGCATATTCGCGGATACGTCCACGATAGAGGTTTTTCAGCTCCATGATGTAATCCAACTTTTCGCGGTCAATGCCGTCCGGATCGTATACATAACCGTCAGAATCAGACATGGTCAATACCTTACCACCCAATTCCAATACTTTCTCGGCCGTATATTGAGCTACGTTACCGGAACCGGAAATCAGACAAGTTTTGCCTTTCAAGTCAGTACCCTTAGTCTTTAACATTTCCATCAGGAAGTAGATGTTACCGTAGCCGGTAGCTTCCGGACGAATCAGCGAACCGCCGAACTCACGGCCCTTACCGGTGAAAGTACCCGTAAATTCATGAGCCAGCTTCTTATACATACCGAACATGAAACCTACTTCGCGACCACCTACACCGATATCACCAGCAGGTACGTCTGTTTCAGGGCCGATATGACGCCATAACTCCAGCATGAAAGCCTGAACAAAACGCATGACCTCAGCATTTGACTTGCCGCGCGGAGAGAAGTCCGAACCGCCTTTACCGCCACCCATAGGCAGAGTTGTCAATGAGTTTTTAAATGTCTGCTCGAAAGCAAGGAATTTCAGGATGCTCAGGTTTACAGAAGAGTGGAAACGAACACCGCCTTTATATGGGCCGATAGCGTTGTTGTGCTGCACACGATAGCCCATGTTGGTTTGTACGTTACCTTTATCGTCTACCCAAGTAACACGGAATTGGTAAACGCGATCGGGGATGCAAAGACGTTCAATCAGATTGGCTTTGTCAAACTCCGGATGCTTGTTATACTCTTCTTCAATCGTAGAAAGAACTTCTTCTACTGCTTGATGATACTCCGGTTCGTTGGGGAACCGTCTTTTCAGGTCTTCTAATACCTTAGCTGCATTCATAATCTATTTCTTTTATTGGTTGCTACTATATGTTACCTAAAACAATTCGATTTTCGGTTTGTTTCCTTTTCCTCTCATTGCGGTTGCAAAAGTACACATAAAAATGAAACGAGCAAACATTTTATAAAGAAAATGCGGTATAAAACAACAATTTTATTGTTTTATACCGCAAAATGGAATAAAAAGATATTATTTATCCTCTTTTTAGAGACTTTATGACGGGAATAAATACTAAAGCCGCCGAAATGGCAAGCGTTAGGATAATTGGACCGTCAATTCGTTCGACAGATATCAAAACAATGTAGCAAAGTGCTGCCCAAAGCAGCACAATGCAAACTATTTGGAATTTTGATAACGGTCGTCTCATTTGGCAGCCTTCTTTTTGTCTACGATAGCATCGATAACTGCTACTGCAGTGATGTTAACGATATCGCGCACGGAGCTCTCAAAATCGGTAAAGTGGATAGGCTTGTTCAATCCCATTTGGATAGGACCAATCAGTTCGGAGTCCGTATCCATCGCCTGCAACAGCTTGTAAGCAGAGTTTGCAGAACTCAAGTTCGGGAAAATCAGTGTGTTTACGTCTTTTCCTTTCAAGCGCGTAAACGGATACTTGGCATCACGCATTTCGCGGTTCATGGCGAAATTCACCTGCATTTCTCCGTCAATGGCAAGGTCAGGATAGTTTTGTTGCATATAATCCACTGCTTCGTGTACACTTACCGGACTTCCTTCCTTATCCGCACCGAAGTTGGAGTAACTCAACATGGCCATTACCGGTGTATGATTGAAGAAGCGGACGGTATATTCCGACAGCTTGGCAATGTCAATCAGCGTTTCGGCATTGGGATGACGGTTAATCAGCGTATCTGCCAGGAAGTATGTGCCTTTCTTGGAGTTCAGAATATGCATGGTGCCGAAATGCTTGTATTCCGGACGGATGCCGATGACTTCCTTGGCAACCTTGATGGTATTGCTGTATTTGGTGTAAAGACCTGTGATGAAAGCGTCTGCTTCACCCGTCTCCACCATCATCATACCGAAGTAGTTACGTTCGAACATTTTGTCGTTGGCTTCTTCGTAAGTGGCTCCTTCGCGGGCACGTTTTTCAGATAGGATGCGGGCATAGCGTTCACGGCGCGGCGCTTCATCCGGATGACGCAGATTTACTATCTCGATACCTTCAAGGCTAAGGTCGAGTTCTTTTGCCAGCTTCTCGATGGCTTCGTCGTTGCCCAATATAATAGGATGGCAGATACCTTCAGCCTTGGCTTCCACAGCAGCTTTCAGCATATTGGGGTGGATGCCTTCGGCAAATACCACACGTTGTGGGTTGCGGCGGGCGGTGTCGTAGAGTTGGCGGGTCAGTTTGCTTTCGTAACCCATCAGCTCGCGCAGTTGCAGGCGGTAGGCATCCCAGTCTTCGATGTCTTTGCGAGCTACACCGCTTTCCATGGCAGCTTTGGCCACAGCGCAGGACACTTCGGTGATGAGGCGCGGGTCAACCGGTTTCGGGATGAAGTATTCGGGACCGAAGGTGAAGTTGTTTACATGGTATGCTTCATTCACAACATCGGGCACGGGCTGCTTGGCAAGGTTGGCAATGGCGTGCACGGCAGCAATTTTCATGGCTTCGTTGATGGCTTTTGCCTGCGTGTCGAGGGCGCCGCGGAAGATGTAGGGGAAACCGATTACATTATTAATCTGGTTAGGATAGTCGGAACGACCGGTGGACATCAGTACGTCCGGACGTGCTGCCATGGCGTCTTCGTAAGAGATTTCCGGAGTAGGGTTGGCAAGGGCAAACACGATGGGATGGTCTGCCATGCTGCGAACCATGTCCTGGGTCAACACATTACCTTTTGACAGTCCAAGGAATACATCGGCACCTTTGATGGCTTCTGCCAGTGTATGTACGTCGCGACGGTCGGTGGCAAAGTAACGTTTCTGCTCGGTCAGATTCTCGCGGTCGCTGGTGATGACTCCCTTACTGTCCAGCATCAGGATATTCTCACGGCGTGCACCGAGCGCTTCATACAGTTTGGTACATGAGGTGGCGGAAGCCCCGGCACCGTTTACGACGATTTTCACTTCCTCTATCTTCTTGCCTGCCACTTCCAGGGCGTTCAGCAATCCTGCGCTGGAGATGATGGCGGTGCCGTGCTGGTCGTCGTGCATCACGGGGATGTCCAATTCCTCTTTCAGGCGGCGTTCTATTTCGAAACATTCGGGTGCTTTGATGTCTTCCAAGTTGATACCTCCGAATGTTGGGGCAATAGCCTTGACAGCTTCGATGAACTTGTCGGGGTCTTTTTCATTTACTTCGATGTCGAATACGTCGATACCTGCATAAATTTTGAACAACAGACCTTTACCCTCCATGACGGGTTTGCCGCTGAGGGCGCCAATATCGCCCAGGCCGAGCACGGCGGTTCCGTTGGAGATGACAGCTACCAGATTGCCTTTTGCTGTATATTTATATGCATCTTGCGGGTTTTTCTCAATTTCGAGGCACGGTTCTGCAACGCCCGGAGAGTAGGCGAGAGAAAGATCGGTTTGTGTACTGTAAGGCTTGGTGGGTACTACTTCAATCTTACCCGGTTTGCCTTGCGAATGGTAGAGCAAGGCTGCTTCTTTGGTTATTTTAGCCATGGTAGAATAGTTAAATTGGTTATAATTTGGCTGCAAATGTAGGTATAAAAGTTCTAAATTGTAGCTCGCTGTCAATAAAATCTATTACTTTTATCAGTTAATTAGCTTAAAATGCTTATTTTTGGCATCAGATTTTAGAAATTACCCCCATTTATTAACTTAACACATGAGTTGCATGAGAATTTTGAAACTTCCTCTGGCAGGATTATTATTTTGTGTAATGGCACTATTTGCTGGATGTAAAACGAGTAATGAACCTAAGGCACCGGTTGCTCTGACCTGGGAAATGGGTGCAAGTGACATCGAACCCGGATATTATGAGAATACCTTTATTCTCAAGAATATCTCTCAAAAACCTCTAAAAAAGAACTGGACGATTTACTATTCACAGCTTCCCCGAGGGGTGAAGCAGGAAGGAGCCTCTGAAGTGAAGGTAGAGGTAGTGAACGGTAATTTTTTCAAAATGTATCCGACAGACGAATTTGCTCCGCTGGCTCCCGGTGATTCCATGCGGATCACTTTCCTTTGTACTTACAAGCTGGACCGGAACTCCCATGTACCGGAAGGAACTTATTGGGTGGAGACTGTGGATGGTAAAGAGGGCAGTCCGTTGCCCGTGGCTTTGAAGGCGCTGCCGCTTCCTTCTCCCGAGTCAATGAGCGGCTATCCGGATGCGACTAAGATTTATGAATCCAATCTTCGCTTGGCTGGTGCTCCTGCTTTGGTGCAGTCAGACATTCTTCCGTCTGTAAAGAAAGTGGTAGCCATTGAAGGCGATAATGTCGTATTGGAAGGTAAGGTAGCTTTGGCATTTCCGGAGAACTTTGCCGGTGAAGCCAAGTTGCTGAAAGAGAAACTGACTGGTTTGTATGGTTTGGAAGTTGTCGGAAATGCTTCCGTGAAGATTGTGCTGGAAGAACTGCTTGATAGGAAGGAGGCCGTAAATGATGAATATTATACTATCAATATAGGTGACAACCTGATAAAAATCAGTGCTGCCACTCCTCATGGCATTTTTAATGGTACACAGACACTTTTGTCAATGTTGAAGGGCAAGCAGACACCTTATTTGCTGGAGGCAGTCTCCATTCGGGATTATCCGGACTTGGCATATCGTGGACAAATGATAGATATTGCCCGTAATTTCACCGCTCCGGAGAACTTGAAGAAACTGGTGGATATTTTTGCATCTTATAAATTGAATGTCCTGCATTTCCATTTTTGTGATGATGAAGCCTGGCGTTTGGAGATTCCCGGTTTGGAGGAACTGACTGCTGTGGGTAGCCGTCGCGGGCATACCACTGACGAAAGCCAGTGCCTCTACCCATGTTATGACGGTGGCTATGACCCTGATGCAAAGACTGTAGGCAATGGATATTATAGCCGCGAGGAATTTATTGATTTGCTGAAGTATGCTGCCGAAAGACATGTCCGCATTGTTCCGGAAATAGAATCTCCGGGGCATGCCCGCGCTGCCATTGTCTCCATGAAGGCACGCTATAACAAATATTTTGAAACTGATCCGGGGAAAGCTACAGAATATATATTGAGTGAACCGGAAGATACTTCACGTTATGTTTCTGTACAATATTATACGGACAATGTGATGAATGTCGCCTTGCCTTCTACCTACCGTTTTATGGAGAAGGTGATTCAGGAACTTAATGCGATGTATCAGGAAGCTGGTCTTTCACTGTACACAGTGCATTTGGGTGGTGACGAAGTGCCTCGCGGTGTGTGGATGGGCTCCCCGAAATGCCAGGAACTGATGAAGGAAAAAGGCATGACGAAAGCTCATGATTTGTCGGAGTATTTCATTACGCAAATGGCGGATGTGATGCAGAAGAACGGACTGAAATTCAGTGGTTGGCAGGAAGTTGCTTTGGGGCATACTGAAGAGGCTCATCAACAGTTGAGGGGCCAGGCTGCCGGTGTGTATTGCTGGAATACTGTACCGGGCTCTGATGAAGTGGTTTATCAGACAGCCAATAACGGTTACCCGGTCATCCTTTGCAACGTGGGCAATTTCTATATGGATATGGCTTACAATGGTCATCCGGACGAGCGTGGACTCGATTGGGGAGGTTATGTGGATGAGTCTGTCTCTTTCTCTATGCTTCCTTTCAGCATTTATCGTTCGCTGCGTGTGGATATGGCAGGCAATCCCATTGATTTGAATAATGCGGAAAAGGGGAAGACTGCTTTGACAGAGATAGGCAAGAAGCATATTATGGGTGTACAAGGGCAATTGTTTGCCGAAACTATCCGTAGTTTTGATGGCGTGGAATATCTTCTTTTCCCAAAAATATTAGGGCTGGCAGAACGTGGCTGGAATGCCCATCCGGCATGGGAAAATTTATCCGGTATACGGGAGGAGCAGGCTTTCAATCAGGCTTTGGCACTTTATTATGAGAAAATCAGCAAGAGTGAAATGCCTTATTGGGCAAAGCATGGGATTAACTTCCGCTTGCCTCAGCCGGGTTTATGGATAGAAGAGGGAAATCTGTTTGCTAATGTGGCCATTGATGGGGCTGAGATACGTTATACGACTGATGGGTCGGAACCTACTGCCCAGTCTGCTTTGTGGCAGGAGCCGGTGAAATGCGATGCTTCGGTATTGAAGGTAAAGACATTCTATCAAGGAAAGGAAAGTTTGCCGATAACGTGGCAGGTAAAATAATTGTTGTAATATTTAGGCGCGAATTACGTGGATGTAATGGACTAAATCCGTGAAATCCGCGTAATTCGCACCTAAAAAAATATCAAGAAAGTTTTAAAATTTCTATCCTTATCAAGCGTTCAGCGCTTGTTCTATATCCGCAATAATATCCTCTGCATTCTCTATACCTACCGAGAAGCGAATCAGGTCGGGGCGTACACCTGCCTCCATCAGTTGCTCGTCTGTCAACTGGCGGTGTGTATGGCTGGCTGGGTGCAGCACGCAAGTACGTGCATCGGCCACATGAGTCACGATGGCTGCCAGTTTCAGTGAATCCATAAACTTGATAGACTCTTCCCGTCCGCCCTTCAAGCCGAAGGTGACAACGCCGCAAGAGCCGTTCGGCATGTACTTCTGTGCCTGCTCGTAGTATTTGTCGCCCGGCAGACCACAATAATTCACCCAAGCCACTTTGTCGTTCTGGGCAAGATACTCGGCTACCGCTTGTGCATTCTTGCAATGTTGGGGCATACGCAGGTGCAGTGTTTCCAGACCCAGGTTCAGTAGGAATGCGTTTTGTGGAGACTGGATGCTACCCAGGTCGCGCATCAGTTGGGCTGTAGCCTTGGTGATGTAAGCCATTTTGCCGAAGGCTTTCGTATAAGTCAGTCCGTGGTAAGACTCGTCCGGTGTGCACAGTCCGGGGAATTTGTCGGCGTGTGCATCCCAATCGAAGTTACCGCTGTCTACAATGGCTCCACCTACGCTGGTGGCATGTCCGTCCATGTATTTGGTGGTAGAGTGTACTACGATGTCGGCACCCCACTCAAACGGGCGGCAGTTGATAGGGGTAGGGAAGGTGTTGTCCACAATCAAGGGCACGCCGTGGCTGTGGGCAATGCGGGCAAACTTCTCTATATCGAGCACTTCGAGCGTAGGGTTGGAGATGGTTTCGCCGAATAGGGCCTTGGTATTGGGGCGGAAAGCAGCGGAAATTTCTTCCTCGCTGGCATCCGGGTTGACGAAAGTGACGTCGATGCCCAATTTCTTCAAAGTTACTCCGAAGAGGTTGAATGTTCCGCCATAGATGGTAGAGGAGCAAACAAAATGGTCTCCTGCCTGGCAGATATTGAAAATGGCATAGAAGTTGGCTGCTTGTCCGCTGGATGTCAGCATAGCGGCCACACCACCTTCGAGGGCGGCAATCTTGGCGGCTACAGCATCGTTCGTAGGGTTCTGCAGGCGGGTATAGAAATAGCCGCTGTCTTCAAGGTCGAACAAGCGTGCCATCTGTTCGCTGGTATCATATTTGAAAGTTGTACTTTGATAGATGGGGAGTACACGGGGCTCGCCCTTTTTAGGAGTCCATCCGGCTTGTACGCACAGCGTCTCCGGCTTGAATTGCTTTGCCATAATGTTATCTGTTTTAAAAGTTTCTTATCTATTATCGCGTAAGTTGTCGCAAAAGTAGGGAAAAAATTATAATTTTGTGCTTAAGTATGGTAAAATGCTATAAATTAGCGGCTGGAAATTTGTAGCGAACCGAATAAATGATGAATAATTGGAATATGAAACGCATATTTTGTTTACTGACCATCCTCTTTTGTACTTTGTTTGCTTTTAATGCTTCGGCTCAGGAAGAGCGGGATAGTCCGAGACGTGGAGAAGGAATCTCTGTTTTCCTGGAACGTAACAAGCGCCCGGGGAGAGCCTATTATAAGGAGTTTTTGGAGCTGAACAAGAAACTTCTTAAAGGGAAGGAGGAATTGCGGCTGGGAGTGAAGTATGTACTGCCCCCATTATCAAAGCCGGTTGGCAATGGGAAGAAGACAATCAATGAACCTTTGTTCGGGAAAGCGCTTGCCAGTGTAAAAGTGACATCCAACCGTTTGCAGGGCGCTTGTTTTTATGTAGTGAGCGGGCATGGAGGCCCCGACCCCGGAGCTATCGGCAGAATCGGCAAAATAGAACTGCATGAAGATGAGTATGCGTATGATGTGGCTTTGCGCCTTGCCCGTAACTTGATGCAAGAGGGGGCGGAAGTCCGTATCATTATCCAGGATGCTAAAGACGGAATCCGTGATGACAAGTACCTTTCCAACAGCAAACGTGAGACGTGCATGGGAGCTCCCATACCCTTGAACCAAGTGGCACGTCTCCGGCAACGTTGCGCCAAAATCAATGAGTTTTACAAGAAGGATCGCAAGAACTATAAATATTGCCGTGCCATTTTCCTTCATGTGGACAGTCGCAGCAAGAGCCATCAGACCGATGTGTTCTTTTACCACTCTAAAAGCAAGCCCGACAGCAAGCGTCTGGCTAAGACCATGAAGAAAACTTTCGAATCGAAATATGACAAGCACCAGCCCAACCGTGGGTTTACCGGAACTGTCAGCGCACGCAATCTTTATGTGTTAGCCAATACTTCTCCCGCTTCCGTATTCGTGGAATTGGGAAATATCCAGAACACTTTTGACCAGCGCCGTTTTGTAATCAGTTCGAACCGCCAGGCCTTGGCCAAGTGGATGATGGAGGGTTTCATCACGGATTATAAAAAGGCGAAATAAGGACAATCAACTCTCACTCTCCTTTTTCTTTTCGTGTACCACCACGACTGTAACGGCCGTTATTATCAGCGCCATGCCGATGGCGCTGGCCGGTGTGAAGCTTTCATTGAATATCAGGCAACCGATAACTACGGCTGTCAGAGGTTCCAAGGCCCCGAAAATGGAAGTCAGTGTAGGCCCTATGTATTTAATGGCTTTTACCAGGGTGATGTTGGATATAGCTGTTGCCGGCAGCGCCAGTCCGAGAATATTCAGCCATGTGTGGGTATCATTGGCCAGCCGGATGCCTCCGGTCAGATATCCTCCTATAATAAAGAACAAGGCTCCCAGCCCCATTACGTAGCATGTCAATGCAGTGGAGGGAATCTGCACGGCACGGCTCTTCCTTACTCCTACGATATATCCTCCATAAAAGAATACGGACAGACCGGCAGCAATCAGCCCGATGGTCGTGTTTCCTCCTTCAAAGTCTATTTTGCCGGATGACAAAAGTCCAGCTCCGCTTAGTGACACCAACACGGCAAACAGAATGGCGAATGACCTCTTTTCTCCGAAAAAGCCCATCATGGCCAGTGCCACGGCCAGCGGATACATGAAATGAATGGTGGATGCCACTCCGCTGGCTATGTTCTGATAGGCGATGACCAGACTGAAGGAGGTAGCTGCCCGGAGCAGGCTGAGGATGAACACCGTTCCCCAGTCTTTCCTGCTGATGCGGAATGTCTCGCCCAGCATAATGCCGAAAACGACCAAGGCAAGTGAAGCTATTCCCCATCGGTAGGCCAATACTTCGAAAGAGGAGAAGCCCGCAAGGAGTAATGAAATGGTGAAAAAAGGAGCCAGCCCGAAGGTGGCAGAGGAGAGAGCCGCATATATAAACCCTTTTATGGAAACATTTTGCATCTTTTATCTTGATTTTAATGGAGATTTTAAAATTATCTGTTTGCGTCAATTGCTTGATTCGCATTGCGTCGTGCAAAATTAATGAATAAAAACAAGCATACAGACAAGGGAGTGTCCCTTTTTTACAATACAGTATAGATATGGGTATCTAATATAGTATCGACCGGCTTGCCTAATATTTATTCGTTCCATCATGAGGTAAAAATCATTCCACCGCGGAGTAAAAATCGTTCCACCATGGTGGAACGATTTTTACTCCATGGAGGAACGAATACTTGTTCGCTGCCCGGTTCCTAAACTCTTCCGGGGAGAAATCCTGATGGCTCCGGCAGAACAGTTTGCCTACTCTACCGGAATATAAATCTCTGTCAACAGTTCCTCCGGCGCCGTATCTGCGGGGTTGTTCAAGTAACGTTCCGCACTGGACTCATCCCGTAAGCTACATTCCATTTCGGGGATATACTTCCCGTAGATGGTATCGTATACGGCCTGCAGATGTTCGTATGGACCTTTGTATAGGAATATGGCATAGCGGCCTGCCGCGAGCTGTTTAAATCCTATGTCTCCTTTGGCCGTTGCAGATGAGGGTAGGACTATACATACATCGGTACGCAGCTTTTCAGCGGGCGTCACTTTGGGGTCATCGTGATAGATACAGTAGGGCATCACTTCTCCCATAGGCAGTTTTTCTTCCTGGATGAACTGGCAAAGGCGCATCCATGCGCTGCAATAGTCGTTCAGTTTATAGTCGCCAAAGAGGCGGATGTAAATCACATTTCTGGCAGGAACTTCTTTGATTTCGTGTTTCAGTTCCAGTTCCGGACGAATAATGGCTGGTTTCATAATTACAAAGTTTTTATTGTTACGGTATTCTAATGGTGAAATGCCGTAGAACTGCTTGAATACTTTCGACAGTGACGAAGGCGAAGAGTAGCCTATACGGTAGGCTATGTCCGCTATCGGCATGTCCGAGTAACGAAGCAACCGGGCAGCGGCTTCGGTACGCGTCCGGACAATGAACGTACCGACGGGTTCACCCAGGAAAGCTTTCATGATGCGGTGGAAGTAGAAGGGAGAGAAATGGGAAATCCTGGCCAAAGATTTCAGGTCAATTTCTTCTCCGAGGTGCAGATTTATATAATCCACTACTGCGTTCACACACTTTTGGTATTCCTCCTGGGTTGTCTTTTTCTGCTGCATGGCTCTATTGGGCTTTTTCATGTTGCAAAAATAGGAGGAAAAGAAATAGGTTACTTGTCCGATGTTGCTATAAATGCAATATCTTTAAATAAGATAAGCTATATCCCGGCACAACTTTTTCGTGCAAGCATGAAAGTTTTGCATTCGATTTGCAATATCTTTGCATTTCAGATGAAAAAACAAATGCTTGCAGATGACCGAGGAGATTAAAAGACAACTTTGGGAGTGGGCGGCGGCCTATCATTGCGCCGGCTTCATTCAGAACGACCCCGTACAGTTTCCACATCGCTATGAACGGAAGCAGGATATTGAAATCAGTGGGCTGCTGACTGCCATCATGAGTTTCGGCAACCGTAAACAGATATTGAAAAAGGCTGATGAGTTGCATAGGTTGATGGGGGTATCGCCTCATCAATACGTATTATCTTGCCAATGGAAGAAAGACTTCCCTGCTACGGACAGAAGCAGTTTTTACCGAATGCTTTCTTATGCTGACTTTCATTCCTATTTCAGGCGTTTGCATGCTGCCTATTCTGCTTTTGACAGTCTGGAGGATGCCTTATGTACGTATGCCGGTAATCCGATGGAAAGGTTATGTGCGTTTTTGGAAGTCTCGGCAAAGAGTCCCCAAAAGAAACTGAACATGTTTTTGCGCTGGATGATAAGGAAAGGTCCGGAAGTGGATTTTGGTATTTGGGAGAGATTTGATTGCAGGGACCTGATTGTGCCTTTGGACACGCATGTCTGCCGTGTGGCCTATGCTTTGGGACTCACCGAGACAGAAACATTTTCTTTGAAGAATGCCCGCCGGATTACTGAAGCTCTGGCAGAGGCCTTTCCGGACGACCCGTGCCTGGGGGACTTTGCTTTGTTTGGAAGCGGAGTCAGCGGAGTATTGTAGCGTGTTACCAGTCAATTTCTTGTATCCCTCTGCTCCGTAAGAAATCGTTGGCTTTACTGAAGTGCCTGCAACCGAAGAATCCGTATTCGGCAGAACGTGGGGACGGATGGACGGTAGTCAGAATCAAGTGTCTGCTGCTATTGATTAAAGCGGCTTTTTCTTTGGCGTACGCTCCCCAAAGCATGAATACAAGATTCTCCCGTTCATCACTCAGTTTCTTGATAACAGCGTCTGTGAAGGTTTCCCATCCCATGTTCCGGTGCGAGCCAGTTTCGTGGGCACGTACTGTGAGGACGGAATTCATAGGAAACACGCCTTGCGCTACCCAACGGTCCAGATTTCCGGAAGTCGGAATGGGCTTTCCCAAGTCCTGATGTATTTCCTTGAATATGTTTGCCAGAGAACCGGGAATGGCTATTCCTTTCGGTACGGAAAAGCAGACTCCATAATACTGACCGGGATTAGGATAAGGGTCTTGTCCGAGTATGACGACTTTCACTTTCTCGAACGGGCAAGAGTTGAAGACGTGGAAAATTTGATGGCCGGGAGGTAGCACGTTGGCATGTCCATACTCACTTTTTACAAATGCTACCAGCTTCTCAAAATAAGGTTTGTCAAACTCCTCTTGTAGGCGTTTTCTCCAGCTTTCTTCTATTTTTACGTTCATAAGAGTCTTGCAGTTACATATGAATAGGAAACGATGTTGCAAAAATACAAATAATCCGGATGAGGCAGATGCATTTACGAGTATAAAGAATGTTTTAATTATCGTATGAAACGATAGTTATTTTGAGTAAGTTTATTACTTTTGTGGTGCAATGCTGGACACTAAGCATAGAGTCGCCATTGCTGAGGTTGAACTGATTGGTAAAATAAAGGAATGGAAAATTTTCATCGTATGGATGCTTGTCCGGTACGGGATGTACTGAGCAGGTTGGGAGACAAATGGACAATGCTTGTGCTGGTCACACTGAAAGCGAATGGAACGATGCGTTTTTGCGATATACAGAAAACCATAGGGGATATTTCCCAGCGGATGCTGACGGTTACATTGCGCTCATTGGAGACGGACGGGCTGATTGTTAGGAAAGTCTATGCGGAAGTTCCTCCCCGTGTGGAGTATAACCTTACAGAAATCGGATGTAGCCTGATGCCGCATATTGAATCTTTGGTAGGATGGGCATTGGAGCATATGAATGATATTTTGAATCGGCGCAGTCTGCAGAACTGATGGGTCGATATGCAAAGAGGGTGTGTCGAAACTGGTATTCACCACAGATTACACAGATTTGCACAGATAAGCATCTTTGATTATCAGTAGATTAAGCTCATTCTGTGTTAATCCGTGTAATCTGTGGTGAATTTTGACACACCCCTTCAGAAGTTTCCAAGTGCTTGTTTTATTTCTTAGCATCGGCAAAATTGTGAACCTTGTTTTTCAGATTGTCAGCTTTCTCTGCGGCCTCATGGGCCTCATGGGCCATCTTGTCTGCTACTTTGGTGCCAACGTGCAATGCTTCTTCTTCAGCAGTGTTGATGAACTCCTTGGCTTCGCCATTTGCTTTGTGGATGGCACGGCATATGGCATCTTCCAGCTTTTTAGCTTTCTCCGTACGGGAGAAGTGGTAGGCCAATGCACCGGCAACCGAACCTATTCCCAGTCCGATCCAGAAATTAGAATCTTTACATTTCATAATCAAGTCAGTTTTTAATAGTTAAAGTTAGAATCAATTCTGATGAGACAACATACTTGCCAAAGATTGGTTCATCCGGCGGGAAAGGAATTAATAACAATTTACTTTTGTTGGTGGAGATATTTATTCTGCTTAAATTTGCGATGCACTTAAAATTTATACAAGTATGATTAGATTAAATGTTTTTATTCAGGTAAGTGCGGAGAACCGTGCCGCAGTATTGGAATCTGCCAAAGAACTGGTCGCATATTCCTTGAAGGACAATGGATGCATTGCTTATGATGTGTTTGAGAGCGCCACTCGCAGCGATGTTCTTATGATTTGTGAAACATGGAAAGATGCAGAGTCATTGTCTGCCCATGAAAAAGCAGACCATTTTGTGGTCCTGGTGCCCAAAATCCAGGGGCTGGCTGCCATGAAGTTGGAAAAATTCGAGTTCTGAATCAGTAATTTGAGGTAGTAAGGGGTTGTGTGATCATGCGTAAATAAGTATATTTGTGCATTCTTAATATACATATTTATGCTGATTACCCTTATTATCCTTGTTCTCTCCGCTGCCTTTTTTGTAGCAGGCAAAGTCCGTTCGGACATTGTGGCGCTTTGTGCGCTGATTGGTTTATTGATATTTCAGATTCTTACTCCTGAAGAGGCCCTTTCCGGCTTCTCCAACTCGGTGGTGATTATGATGGTGGGCTTGTTCGTTGTGGGCGGCGCCATTTTTCAGACCGGGCTGGCTAAAATGATAAGTTCGCGCATTTTAAAGCTGGCGGGCAAGAGCGAACTGAAACTCTTCTTGCTGGTGATGCTGGTTACCTCTGCCATTGGTGCTTTTGTGAGCAATACGGGAACGGTGGCTTTGATGCTGCCTATCGTGGTGAGCTTGGCGCTGAGTGCCGGAATGAATCCCAGCCGTCTATTGATGCCTTTGGCTTTTGCCAGCAGTATGGGCGGTATGATGACACTTATCGGTACGCCTCCTAACTTGGTCATTCAGAATACATTGACGGGAGCGGGCTTTGAACCGCTGTCTTTCTTCTCCTTCTTGCCGGTGGGCATTGTGTGCGTGATAGTGGGAACTTTGGTTTTAATGCCTCTGACCAAATGGTTTCTCTCCAAGAAAGGCAAAAAGAATGACGGAACATTGTCGGGTAAATCATTGGACCAACTGGTACAGGAGTACGGACTTTCCAGCAACCTGTTCCGTTTGAGGGCTGTCAATGATTCCCGTCTGATAGGAAAAACCATCATAGACCTGGATGTACGCCGCAAGTATGGTCTGAATATCATTGAAGTACGGCGTGTAGACTCTTCCCAACATAGATTCCTGAAAACTATTACCCAGAAATTGGCATCACCCGATACGACTATTTGGGTGGGCGACGTGCTTTACATTACGGGAGAGGTGTCGAACGTAAATCGTTTTGCTGAAGACTTTTTAATGGAAATGCTCGACGGGCATACCACTGAAGAAGCCTCCAAAGCCGACAAGTCCCTTGACTTTTATGACATCGGAATCGCCGAAATCGTGTTGATGCCCTCTTCCAATATCGTGAACCGGACGGTGAAGGAAGCGGGGTTCCGTGATAAATTTAATGTAAATGTATTGGGCATCCGTCGTAAGAAGGAATATATATTACGTGAATTGGGACGTGAGCGTATGCATAGTGGCGATGTTTTGCTGGTGCAGGGTGCGTGGCAGGACATCGCACGGATAAGCAGGGAAGATTCCGATTGGGTGGTATTGGGGCAGCCTTTGGCAGAAGCCGCCAAAGTGACGCTGGATTATAAAGCGCCCATAGCTGCCGCTATCATGGTGCTGATGGTTGCCATGATGGTCTTCGACTTTATTCCCGTGGCCCCGGTGACAGCGGTGATGATTGCCGGCTTGCTGATGGTGCTGACGGGATGTTTCAGGAATGTGGAAGCCGCCTATAAAACGATAAACTGGGAAACGATTGTGCTCTTTGCAGCCATGCTCCCCATGTCTCTTGCACTCGAAAAAACCGGTGCCTCGGAATATATATCCAACAGTCTTGTGAGCGGATTGGGCAGTTATGGTCCTATTGTGTTGATGGCAGGTATCTATTTCACCACTTCATTGATGACCATGTTCATCAGCAATACGGTGACGGCAGTGCTGATGGCCCCTATTGCTCTTCAAAGTGCGGTTCAGATTGGAGTAAGTCCCGTTCCGTTCTTGTTTGCCGTGACGGTTGCGGCAAGCATGTGTTTCGCTTCTCCGTTCTCTACACCGCCCAATGCACTGGTGATGCCGGCAGGACAATATACATTCATGGATTATATAAAAGTGGGGCTCCCGTTGCAGATTATTATGGGAGTGGTGATGGTATTTGTGTTGCCGTTGCTGTTTCCTTTTTAGCAAAGTATATGACCACTTCATTATGCTGTAATATTGGGCGCGGATTACGCGGAATAACGCGGACTATGCAAATTGAATTCTTGAAATTTGCGTAATCCGCGCCTAAAAAATAGTAAGGTAGTTTTGACACGTTCCTCCTTTTTACTGTTACAGCTTTATACTCTTTTTCTTTCCTGCATAGCTTATTGTTTTTCCGCCTTTCATCGGCCGGTCTCCCGTACCGGAGTTCTGACCGACCAGGACAACCTTGAACTTGCGGCTTTTCAGCATACCCGGAAAACTACCTTCTCGCTCTTCTATTGTCAGACGACGGGCCTTGTCGTCCCAATGGAAGCGGATGATGGAATAAGCTCCCTTTTCGTAGTTGTAGTTGTCATTTTCGTCCTCGTAGAGGGTGAATGTGTCGTCGGCACCCGGATAGATGCGTATCTCCAGATTGTCCCAATTCTTTTCGGCGGAATACTGTACTTTGGGACCGAACGGCAGGATACTGCCGGCTTTTACATAGACGGGCAGAATCTCTTTCGATACACAGCGGTTCAAGGTCTGTCCGCCCTGCTGTTTTTCGTTACTCCAGAAGTCCCACCAGTCTGCGCCTTGAGGAAGGTAAACCGACCATTCCGTCACTTCCGGCCGGGTGACCGGTGCTACCAGTAGGGAGCGTCCGAAAAGAAATTCGCCGCCAACTTCATGTGTTTTAGAATCTGCTGCAAAATCCATTACTAAAGGACGCATGAATGTACCGTCATTGTGGGACACATCCCAGGAAGTGCTGTAAATGTAGGGCAGAAGGCGATAGCGCAGATTAATCATCTTCTCCTGGGCATCGAAACACCACTCGCCACGCTTGCCGAAGTTCCAGATTTCACGGGGCAACTCCGTACCGTGCGAACGCATCATCGGGCAGAAAGTGCCGAACTGCATCCAGCGTACATACAGTTCTTGGTATTTGGGGTTCTTGGCTCCCCCTTCTTGGTTCCAGCGTCCGGCAAAGAAGCCGCCTATGTCACTGTTCCAGTTCGGAATGCCCATTAAGGTGTAGTTCAGTGCGGCAGGAATCTGTTTCTCCAGCATGTCCCAAGTGGAGGTCACGTCACTACTCCAGGTGTTGCAACCGTAACGTTGTTGTCCGATAAATCCGGAACGGGTCAGGATGACAACGCGTTTGTCTTTGCTCAAAGCCTTTTGATGCGAGGCTATTCCGTTGTTGTGCATCAGTGAGTAGGCATTTTTTACACTCCGGTAAGATCCCAAGTGAGTGGGGAGGTCATAGTCCGATTCTTGTCGGTTGATATGGTCGGGCTCTGTAGAATCGAGCCACCAGCCGTCGTTGCCGATGTAACTGAAAATGCCTTTATTCAGATATTTCCAATAAATGTCCCTTGCTTCGGGATTGTAGACGTCGTAGGGGCGTGCGCCACTTTGTGGAGGCCAGGTATCAAAATTGATAATCATGCCTTTGGCATTCAGCTCCTTGCGCTGCTCTGTGTGGGTACCAAAGCCGGGCCATGCCACAATCATCAGCTTGGCATTCAGTTTGTGTATTTCGTCGGCCCACTTCTTGGGATTGGGAAAGCGCTCAGGGTCAAAGCTGTGTGAGTTCCACGCACTGTCCGTCTTCTGATATTCGGGCCAGTAGCGCCAGTCTTGAATCATACAGTCAATGGGAATTTGCAGCTCGCGATACTTCTTCAAGACATTCAGGCTTTCTTCCTGCGTATGATAGCGCTCCTTGCTTTGGAAGAAACCATAGGTCCACAACGGAAGCATGGGGGAGTGTCCCGTCAAGTCGCGCACCTGGGCGATGATGCCGTCGGCGTTTCCGCCATACATGAAATAATAGTCCGCACAGTGTCCCAGGCTCTGGAAAGCGAGTTCCTGCGGAGTATCCATGAATTCTGAAATGGAGTAGTTGTCCCAATATACGGCATAGCCTTTCACGGGCGACATGAAATAAGGAGAATAGGTGAACATGTTCTCGTTCTGCATGTGGTGCATGGAGTTGCGGCGGTTGAATTTGCCGTCCATCACTTGTCCTACTCCGTAGATGGGTTCGTCTTTATCCAATAGGAAAGAGCCCCTTACTTGATAGGAGGGAGTGCCGGCATCATTCTTATCGGCAAAAGAGGTGCCGTAGTCCTTGTCTTTCAGCAGCTCGTTGCCGGCGATGGTATGGAAACTGATGCCTCCGGTTGCCGGATTGACAAGAACTTTCAATATAGAAGATTTCAGCACGGTTTGTCCTGCTTCCTCCGAAAAGTCCACTTTGACCGTTTCGGGTGATTTGACCACTACCAGACTTTCTTTGTTGTAGGGTTTGCCTTCGGGAGTTTTGTAAACCCGCACAATGGAAGGCGAATAGAATTCCACACGGATGTCCATTCCTTGTGTGGTGCATTTCATTCCTTGAGGTGTGCGCTCTGTGTTCTGGGCGGCACACAAGTTTGCAAGCATGGTTGCACAAGTCAGCACGAAGCCGGCTCTTTTCATAAAATTCATTTTCATGGTTCTTTTAAAATTATGCTGCAAAAGTAACCTTGAATCCCCTTTAGGTGGCAACAATCTTGTTGAAACGGAACAATACTCAGGTTGATTTCTGCATTTTCTCCGCATATTCCGAGGGACGGCAGCCGTATATTTCCTGGAAACATTTGCTGAGATAGCTGGAACTGCTGAAGCCGGTACGCTCTGCGATTTCCGTAATGCTGAGGCTGCCTTCCAGGATGAGTTGTGCCGCACGTTGCAAGCGGATGTTGCGGATGAAGAGGCTGGGGGACTGGTCGAGCATGGCTACCAGTTTCCGGTAAAGTCCGGTGCGTTCCATACACAAGTCGCGGCTTAGCTGCTCTACGGAGTAGCCGGGTACATGCAGGTTTTTTTCCACCAGTTCGATAGCTTTTGTCAGGAAAACAGATTCGGATGCGTCTTGCTTGTTTTCTGTTTGGGGAGGTTCGGTATGGCTATGTACACAAGTTATGTTTTGTCCTTCCGGTGATTTCTTTTGTTCCGCTTCATAACGGTTGCACTGCTCTATCAAGTTGCGGATGCGGAGCAAAAGGATTTCTTCTTTGTGTTTCCGTTCCATCTCCTTCCGGGTGCGGTGTATGTAGAGGCGGATGCTTGCCGCAATGATGGCGATTGACAAGACTATATGTTTGCTACGGCTGTATTTCTTTCAAGTGATAGGGGGAAATCCTTCTTGTCTATGTGGATGTGCTTATATAAGGCCGGATGGTAGTACAGCAATCCTCTGTTGAATGTTCCGAACCATAAAGCTCCTTGCCGGTCCTGGAAAATCGTACTGATTTCTGTAGCAAGGACGTTGCCCTTTCGGGTCCTCAAGGTGGGCATGTAGTGGCGTGTCCTCTTTTCGGGGTCAATAATCCAAAAGCCACGGATGCAGCTGATGTATGCTTTCTCATCTGCGGAGATCATCAGTGTATTGAGGGTATACTCTGTTTCCATCAGCTTCTCCCATGCTCGCTTATGGAGGTCGAAATGGAAAAATCCTCCTTTAGAGCCGTTGCGCAGTTGATAGAATCCGTTTTTTCCTCTGAGTATGAGGGAGGTGTTTTGGAACTTCTCTTGTTCCGTCCGGGGATATGCGGCAATGTCATACTGTTGTTTTCCGTTTTTTACATCATAGCACACGATTTCTCCCGTGTCATGGAACAGATACAGAGATTCTTCGTCTGCAGTCAGGTCTTGTATTGTTCCTCGGCCTTCAGACAGTTTCAATCGGAAGGAAAGTTCCGGCTGTAACAGCTCGCCATGGCTGATTACCCAGACGAGCCCCCGTTCGTCCGCAAACAAATCCTCTATGGGATGCTGCATACCTTTCTGTTGAAAGACGGAGTCCAGGTTGGCAATGTATCGCTCGTTATGGAGATTGATGCACATCAGCCGTTGGTAATCCTTTATCCACAAGAGGGAATCACCGCTCAGATAGACATGGTAGAAGCCCTTGTATTGTTTCAGCGGATATATATATTCGGGGGTAGGCTGCAGAGAGGTGAAGTTGGCTCCATCATACAGATTGACGTTCTGGGTGGTGGTAAATACCATTCTTCCGTCCGGAAGTTGGAGGATATAGCGTATCTGGTTATCACTCAGACCGTGCGAGGTGTCAATGGAAGTGAATAGAAAGTCATTGGCAGAGATGGGAAATGCCATGCTGAGACATAATACCAACACTACCATGAACTTTATATCTGTTGGATGGATTTTTCCCATCTTTATTTTCCCCCTTTCCAGATACTGATAATTTTTTTGCCTATTGCCAAAATATTCAGCAGTGATACAGCAAAAAATAATAGGCAACCGGTCAATATGCATGGAAGCAGTGAACCGCTCTCCAGTTGCGGGAAGAGGTTTTGGACTACTTCTATATAGTAACTGCGTACCCATGCCACGCAGCCGATGGCGAGTAGCAGTACCAGTACATTCAGCCCTACTGTCAGTATATAATAAGGCGTGGCTACCCGCGTCGGGCTATATCCTATCAACAGCAGGTTTTCCAGTTTTACCGTATTCTTCTGGAGAAGCAGGAAGATGCTCAGCATCAGGATGTAGAATGACAGAATGCTGATGAACAGTCCTACTCCCATGACAATAGCTGTAATGAGGCGCAGGAAATAAGTTGTCTTTCCGGCATCCAGATTGTTGCCTTCGGTTTCGTAATTCTTTTGCTGGAAATAGTCGGTGATGGCTGTGTCGGTAGGATTCTTCACTTCCACAATAAGTCGGGACGGTTCAGCTTCTTTCTCCGGTGCAAAATTCTTGTTGGCCCAGTCCATGAAGGATTGGGGAACGAGAATGGTATTCAGCCGGTTGGAGAATCCTACAATGTTGCCTTTATATTGTTCCACACGTCCGTTGCCCCGCATCATGATATCCATCTGTACCAGACTCATCAAACCTTCGGAGAGTTTCGGCAGATTCCGGCTTTGTGCAAAGCCAAAGTTATAGAGGTTCAGATAATTGCGCGGAACGATGATGGGAATTATCCGGGTATCTTCATCAAAATGCCATTTGTCCAGACTGACATCCACATATTCGTCGGGTACAGACTCGAAAAACATCTCTGTCGACAAGCGGATACCGGCTTCCTGCATACCGAGTCCGGCAGAGACTTTGAACAAGGAAGGAGTGAACGCGCCTACCCCTTTGGTGAAAGGTTGGGCTTTCAGGTCTTTTATCTCATCTTTGGAGAAGGTATTGCTTTTCCCGGCAAAGCTGCCCAAAGTACTGATTTTCTTGGTAGCAATGATATAATCCTTCTTCATGAAACTGTCCCCTTCCGTAAAAACGGGAAGGACATCACGATAGAATTGTACGCTCAGCAATACAATCATCATGCCGAAGAGATTGGCGAGGAAAAAGCCTGCCAACTGTCCGACACAGATGTGCTGGCGGAGAAGTTTCCAAACAAGTCGGTTCATATTAGCCACATTTATAATTGATAAATTTCATCATAATCCAATTCCAGATGTTTGCCGATGGAAGTCACTATGATTCCCGCTCCTTGGCGGCTGGCTTCTTCTGTCAGCAGCCTGCCCATGATTGTTCCGTTCTCGTCATCCAGATGGCTGATGGGTTCGTCCAGGAAGATGAAGTCGAAAGGCTGGCAGAGGCTGCGGATAAAGGCGACTCTTTGTTGCTGGCCGAAAGATAGCTTCCCGGCTTTTTCGTTTACCTTGTCGGCAATGCCGATTGCCTCGAATAGGGTAAGGACTTCTTTCCTTTTTTTGAAATTGGTAAGCCGGTTCTTCAGTTGTATGTTCTCGATGGCGGTAAGTTCGGGAAAGATACGCAACTCCTGAAAAAGAATGCTGAGGGAGTGTTTGCGTATATCTGTCCAGTCATTGACGGAGAGTGAACGGATATTGCGTTCATCAAAGTTGATGATTCCCTGATAATCGTTGCGGTAGCCGTAAACATAGCTGCAAAGCGATGATTTTCCGGTGCCCGAAGCGGCTTCTATGAGATAACGTTTCCCTTTGTGGAACGTAATGTCCCGATGCCATACGTCTGAGGTAATGGCATCACGGTCGGCAAACACTTGAGGTAGTGTTTGCCGTAGGTGAATCCTATTCATGAGTGGTATTAATCCTTAATCTCTAATCCTTAATCCTTAAATTACATTCCTGCAAATTGCTTGATAAAGTCCACAATCTGTTTCAACGCATTAACATTCTTGTTCTTCAGCTGCAGGGTAACGGTTGCCTTGTCCTCGTTGCCGACAGCTTCCAGATACGAGATATTGCCGAGCAGCGAGTAATAGGTGCTATACTCTTGTCCGCCAAATCCAGCCAGCATTTTTACAACGGGCAGGTCAAGTACGGCTTCCGCATTGATGACAAAGGCTGTACGCTTGCCTTTCAGGCTGGAAGCGAAGTCAGTCTCTTTGGCAGACGGGTCGGCGGTCTTACAGGCATTCTTATACAGCAGTTCGTCATTGGTGGCGTACATCTGTTTGTCTCGTATGCCGAAGAATATGTTGATAGCGCGTGATTTATAGACATATTCATTCTCATTCAATTTCACGATGTCTTCGCCGCGTTTCAGTCCCAGTTCGGACTTTTTCTCATAAAGGGCTTTCAAGGGAGCGTCGTTCTTTACGCTGGCATAGGCCAGGAAAGAAGGATTGCTGTTCATGGTTACATTGATAAGGCCTATAGTCAGGTCGTTGTGGAAAGCACTGAACAAGTCTTTTACTTCAGCGGCTTTGGTAATGGAGAAATCGTTGCGGAACTGCTCATTCTCTTGCAGCACATTGTAGAACTCTTCTCCATTGATACCTATGCTGAATAGCGCCAGGGTAGATTTTGGGAAATACTTCAAGAACGTGTTTTCGATGGGACAAGTACTTTTGATTTGCTTTTCGAAAAGTGCTTTCAATTCTGTGTTCTCGGTATAGCTCTCTACTTTCAGTTCTATTTTCCCTTTTTCGAAGGAGAGACTTCCCAGCATCTTCAAGTCTTTCAGGTCGATATTGTGGGATATTCCGTAATTCAGCGGATTGGCGTATGCACTCAGCAGGCTGGAAGGAGAGATGAGCATATTGATGTCTCCATCCTGCTTTTGCATTTTCTTGAAAGCGGTGTTACTGTTGATGCTGTTTTCTCCGGTCTGTTTCAGCAAGGCGGGAATTCCTTCTTTGACTTTTTCCAGTTGCGATGTGCCGGTGTAGTTCACCATCATAAGCGTGGTAGGAGTGAAAGCGAGCAATGCCCGCTTGTTGATTTGTGCAAAACTGTAACCGTCCGCTTCTGCCACATGGCTGATTATCTGTTCTTTCTCCGTAACTTCCAGAAGCTTCAGCAAATCATCCTCACTTTGAACCTTGGCTACCATGGTGGTGTAGGGGAACGAGGGAGCGTTGAAGACATAAATCGGCGCATTGACGTCCACTCCCGATTTGGCAGGGTCTTTCAGTACAGCCTCCAATTGTTGGAAAGTAGCTGCATTCATATCGCTTTTCAAGGCATCTGTCAGCTTTTGCAGTGCTTCTTTAGTCTCTTTATCTTTGGTACCGGCCTTGTCTGCCAATGATTTTAAATTGACAGCGATGACTTGCGAGGCATCGGAAGGAATAACGTTGGTGTATTCTGGCTTTTTGGACGAACAAGCGCTTATCAGCACGATGAGCATTGCCAGTACTGAGAAGTGGAAGAATAGGTTCTTTTTCATATAGTTTTTGTTTTAGTGAGTATCATTGATTCTGTAAATTGAGGATGTGGCAGGCAACCAGTGCCGCCGTCTCTGTACGCAACCTTGATTTTCCCAAGCTGATGGGGATAAAATCGTTTTCCGTCGCCTTCCGGACTTCCTCTTCGCTGAAGTCTCCTTCAGGACCGATTAGTACGAGAGCGTCCTCTCCGGGATGTACCATATCCTTCAAAAGCGGTTTTTCGCCTTCATAACAGTGGGCGATGAATTTCTGACCCGGAAAAGGCTGTGTGATGAACTTGTTGAAGTCTGTCATTTCATTCAGTTGGGGCAGGCGTGCCTTGAGCGACTGCTTGATGGCAGAAACCAGAATTTTGGAGATGCGCTCCGTCTTGATGACTTTCCGTTCCGAGAAACGGCAGTTCAGGAATGTCAGTTCATCAAACCCTATTTCCGTCGCTTTCTCGGCAAACCACTCTGTACGGTCCATGTTCTTGGTAGGTGCCATGGCAATGTGCAGATGACCTTTCCACAAGGGGGCTTGCGGAAGGGTTTCCAGAATATTCACCAGGCAGCGTTTGTTGGTAGCCGTACTGATTTCGGCGCGATAGAAGCAGCCCTTTCCGTCTGTCAGCATAACCTCGTCGCCTGCTTGCAGGCGTAAGACCCGTACGGCATGTGCTGCTTCCTCTTCGGGCAGTTCTGCGTGGGTCTGTATGTCGGGAGTATAGAATACGTGCATGTTACAAATTGTTTTTGAGTTGGTTGATTTGGTCTCTTATCTGTGCGGCTCGTTCGTAATCCTCTTCTTCGATTGCTTTCTGCAGGGCTGTTTTCAATATGCCTATTGTGTCTTCCTGCAACAGTTCGTCTTTGTCCGGCTCGCTGCCTCCCATAGGGTCGGTGGTGCTTTCGCCGGTTTTCAGACATTCTGTTTCGAGAATCTCTTCGTAGACAAAGATAGGAGCATTCATGCGCAATGCCAGGGCGACGGCATCGCTGGTACGGGCATCAATCCGGAGAATAGTCTCTTCGGCTTTCATGTAAAGGTAGGAGTAGAATACTCCGTTGTCTACTTTATAGATAAGAATACGCATCAGTTTTACACCCAGCACCTCAAGAACGGAAGCAAATAGGTTATGGGTCAGCGGACGGGGCGGTACAATACCTTTCATCTCGATGACCATAGCTTGTGCTTCGGTGGCACCTATAATAATCGGAAGCTGGCGTTTGCCACCCACTTCACCCAGTACCAGGGCATAGGCACCCGCTTGCGCCTGGCTGTTGGAAATGTTTAGTACTTGTAGTTCTATCTTTTTCTTATTCATACCTATTAAATCAACCTGACTCTCAATCAGTTTTTCTCTATTTTTTCCGGATTATGTTTATAGCGGAACACCATTCCAAATAGCAGACCAATGACTAAAGCATATCCTGCAAAGATAAGCCATACCGGTGTCCAGTCGCGGCTTACCAGTCCTCCGCCTTCGGCATATACCGAGAAGGCATCCACCACGGCTCCGCTGGCATAACCTCCGATGATGGCTCCCACACCGTTCGTCATCATGAAGAACAAGCCTTGTGCGCTGGCACGGATACTGGGATGTGCCTCCATTTCTGTAAACAGCGAGCCCGATACATTGAAAAAGTCAAATGCCATGCCGTAGACAATCATCGAGAGAATGAGCATCCAGAGTCCGCTTCCCGGGTCTCCGAGGGCAAAGAGCCCGAAACGGAATACCCATGCAAACATACTTATTAACATAACACGCTTGATTCCGAAATGTTTCAGGAAGAAGGGGATGGCAAGGATAAACAGCGTCTCACTCATTTGCGAGATGGAGAGCAGGATGACGGAGTGTTTTACACCGAACGAATCTGCATATTCGGGTATGGAAGCAAACGAACCCAGGAAAAGGTCGCCGTATGTGTTTGTTATTTGAAGGGCGGCTCCCAGCAGCATGGAGAACAAGAAGAAGATAGCCATCTTCTTGCGCTTGAACAGCACCAGTGCGTCCAGTCCGAAAGCGGAGAGCATCGTTTTTCCTTCGCTGCGCATGGGGGGGCAGGCTGGCAAAGTGAAAGCATAAAGTCCCAGCATGGCTGCCGATATGGCTGCCACATAGAGCTGTGCCGAACTTGCCTTGAACCCGGTGAGGTCCACAGCCCACATGGCACAGATAAAGCCTACCGTTCCCCATACACGGATGGGGGGGAAGTCTTTCACCAAATCCATTTTATATCTTTCCAGCGCATTGTAGGACACGGTGTTGGCCAGGGATAGCGTGGGCATGTAAACAAGCATGTTGAGCAGCATGGCCCAGTACATGTGGGTGTACGTAGTGGCAGTGGAAGCATAAATCAGAGCACCGGCACCGATGAGGTGAAGTATGCCGTAAAGGCGTTCGGCGTTTATCCATTTGTCAGCGATGATACCGGTCAGTCCGGGCATTATCAGTGAGGCTATACCCATGGTTGCAAAGATTGCTCCGATTTGTCCGCCTTCAAAATGTAACGTACCGCCCATGTAACCACCTAATGAAATCAGCCATGCTCCCCAAACGAAGAATTGCAGGAATTGCATGGCAGTGAGTCGGAATTTGATGCTCATAATATTAGCTTTTTATGTTTTGAATTATGTAATAGATGCAAATGTACAATGAGGCGGGGAGAAAAACAAGCTCTGTACGGCTTTTTCTTCAACGAAAGAGATTAATGAGGGATGGGTTTTGGGAAGGAATGTATTATAAAAAAAGAAGGGTATCTATCCCAGACACCCAATCTTTATTAACCTTAAATCTAATACCATGAAAAACACAGTGCAAATATACACGGTTTATGTTATATAACATGCTGTTTTGGCGTATTTCTGCTTTTTATTAACTCTATTTAAGAAAAGCAGGCTAACAAAGCCTGCTTTTTCCTTTATTCTACATATAGAACCAGTCCTTTCAGGTATTCCCCTTCCGGATGATAGATGCTGACCGGGTGGTCGGCAGGTTGCGTCAGTTGGTGCAGGATGCGTACGCTGCGGCCGGACATGGCAGCGGCTGTGAACACGGCGGTGCGGAAGTTTTCTTTGCTGACGGCTTGCGAGCACGAGAAAGTGAAAAGAATACCTCCGGGCTTGATTTTTTCGAAAGCCTTGACATTGAGTTTGCGGTAGCCTTGCAGGGCATTGCGCAGAGCATCGCGGTGCTTGGCAAAAGCAGGAGGGTCAAGAACTATCAGGTCGTATTGGTCGCCCATGCGGTCAAGGTATTTGAAGGCATCTTCTGCATAGGCGGCATGGCGGGTGTCACCCGGGAAGTTCAGTTCGATGTTCTTGTTGGTCAAGTCGATGGCTTTGGCGGAGCTGTCCACGGAATGCACCAGTTTGGCGTCTCCACGCATAGCATATACGGAGAAGCCGCCGGTATAGCAGAACATATTCAGTACGCTGCGGCCTTTGGCATAACGTTCCAGTAGCGAACGGTTCTCGCGTTGGTCTACGAAGAAACCGGTTTTTTGGCCTTTCAGCCAGTCGATGTGGAACTTCAGGCCGTACTCCATGGCTACATTGTCCGTGCTGCCGCCTTTCAAGAAACCATTCTCCGGATAGAGGTCGGCCTTGAAGGGAAGGGTCGTCTCCGATTTGTAATAGATATTGTCAATCTGGCTGCCCATCACTTCGGTAAGGGCATCGGCAATGGCCATGCGGTCGAGGTGCATGCCGGCAGAATGTGCCTGCATCACTGCGGTACGGGCATAAATGTCGATAACCAGCCCCGGCAGGTTGTCTCCCTCCCCGTGCACCAGGCGATAGGTGTTGTTTGTCGGGTTTCCGGCTATGCCGATACTGCGGCGCATGTCGTATGCTATGCTGAGTTTGCGTTTCCAGAAGTCCGCATTGATTTCTTCTTCTTGACGGAAGGTCAGTACGCGTACGGCGATACTGCCAATCTGAAAATGCCCTTTGGCTATGAATTCCTTTTTGGACGTGTAGATTTCAACAACTTCCCCTTCTTCGGGCTCTCCGTCGAAATGTGCGATGGCGCCGGAAAACACCCACGGGTGAAAACGCTTTAATGACTCCTCTTTATTGGGTTTAAGGTATACTTTGTACATATATATAATGTGATTAATGTGGTAATGTGATAATGTGCATTACATTACCACATTATTATTGGCTTCTATCTCAAAATCTCCTGTCCGTTTCAGTTCTTGCAGCTTGTTGTAGATGTTGAGGCATGCCCAGGCATCGGTGGCGGCATACAGTTTCTGCGGTTCGGTCAAGGTTTCGGCTTCCCAGTTGGAAAGGCGCTGGCTTTTCGAAATCTTTTCCCCGAAGAGGATGGCATATATCTTTTGCAGGCTTTTATCCTGGATGCCGAAAGCGCGGACGTATTCCTGCAATTCAATGCACGCATGTTGTTCGAAAGGAGCACGCTTGTGCAGCATCATGAAGTCATCCCGCAAGGAAAGGCCTACTTTCGTTACACTTGGGTTTTCCAGCAATGTGATAACCGGCAGAGTCAGTCCCGTCAGGTTGAGGCGGAACAGAAAGCAATGTTCCTCTGAGGAAATCTGCAGCAGGGCCACCTTGTGTATCTGTCCTTTTGTGAACGATGGACGGGTTTCGCTGTCTATGCCCAGCAACGGGCAGGACTTCAGATAGGCGACTGCCTTCTCCGCTTCCCACGGTGTCTGTACGACATGTATCTGTCCCGGAAAGGCGGCTTTGGGCAGGTCTTTCACTGTTTCTTTATCTATTGTTCTTTTGATAACCATAATTTAATATTCAAAGTCTGCGGTTTCCTCCTCTTCATCCTCGCCTTGCGCATACTTCACCTCGTGCAGGGCACGCAGGGTGTTGACAAGCTTTTGTCCCCAATGGAGGCGGAAGTTTTCCTGGCAGATGGCAAGCGAATCGTTCATCGTCTCGTTGAAACCCAGCTGGAATACGAAGATAAAGTCCTTGATGTCCTGGTATATGTCGGCCAAGTCTTCGGAAATGTTCCTGGTGATGGGCTGGTCACTATACTTCATGTCGGATACGAATACGTCCAGGTAGTCGTCTTTCTCGGCCAGGATATTGGCGAGGTTCATGCGGAGTACCTCATAGGTCTCTTCGGTGACGAATGTTTCCGGCGCCTCGTCTCCTATGGTTTCGCACTCGGGCAGCATGGAGGCCTTCAGGTAGAGCAGCGGAAGTATTTTTAAGGAGGTATCGACGAACGCGGAACGTTTCACCCCTTCCGCTTGTTCCAGAAACTTGCAAAACTCGGCGGCTACGGTCACAAACTCTACGGCATTCCGGTCGAATATCACTTGACTTTCTTTTTTCATATCTTCTTGATTTGAAACGCAAAGATAGCGCAAACCGAAAGTAGAAGCAAATTAATTGGCAGGATTATTCTTTTTTCACTACATGATATTCTGTTCCTCTTGTCTTCCGGCGGCTGCTGATGCCCAGTTTGTGGAGTGCACGTCCGAACAGAGCCACTTTATTGATGGACAGCCGGTCTTTGGTCTTGGTTTGCAAGAAGGAGAGAATCTCCATAGGGGTCATCCAGTCTCCTTCCTCTTCATTTTCGGCGGGATGGAAGTGGCTGGAAAATCCAGTGTAAGCTGCCCCCTAAAACCAAGCGATTCTGCCCCCTTAAAACATTCAACAATGCCCCCTTAAAAAGTCTTGACCGATGGGGTTATTATTATTTTAGTTTATTTCCCTCTGTATGCAGCCATTTTACGGACACTTTCTCCTGT